>Ga0129351_1001202_pt1 | contig 10120 bp, 12 predicted proteins | sample CPBDNA_8_FD_94423 | JGI IMG/M metagenome (GOLD analysis project Ga0129351, IMG submission 94423) | Freshwater to marine salinity gradient microbial communities from Chesapeake Bay, USA - CPBay_Sum_27_0.2_DNA | ecosystem: Environmental > Aquatic > Marine > Coastal | place: USA: Chesapeake Bay... | reverse complement strand
TTTGCTTCATGAAACTCAGATGTCCATGTCCATGCTTTGCTGTTATTAATTTTACCTACTAAAGCAACTACCCATGTATAGGTATTATCTTGAAATTTTCCATGAATATACATACATGGTGTTCCATCTTTAGCAATAATTATATTTTTCATACTGCTATAATTTTGTCCATTTAATAATGAAATAATATGTTGTTTCTTTTCATCATCTGCTTCATCGGTAAATACTATAGTTCCACTATTTATATCTTCGACACTATCTTGATATATAGAATTAAATGTTTCATCTATTGGGAACGTGTCTATTTCTGTAAATGTATAACTCATTGTATTAATTTAAAGTTAGTTGTTTGCCCATTCGTAAATACATCTACAGCATTACCATTTGCATCTCTTACAACACCTGAATAAACATTTTGACCACCATGTGAATTTGTATGTGTGTTACTAGAATCTGCTCTTATAAAAATGCCTACAGTGCTACCCCTCGTTAAAACAAGTTTTGTCCAGCCTGTATATGAATAATTACTAATAGTAAAAGTTAAACCTGTGTTAATTTGGAAACAACCTTTTACAGTTCTACTTGCACTTGATATAGAATTGTTTGCTATACTTCCATAAGAATCACCACCTGTACCTGTGCCATCACTAAACCCATCTTCAATAAGACCCACTTTGGCATCTCTTGTTCTAGTACCTGCTGTTATTGTGGTTTCTAGTAATACAACCTCTGCTGATACACCATGAAAGTTGGCTGCCATTTGTATCTGACCACTTGCAGCTGCATTACCTTTACCATATAGAGATGACATAGCTATTTGACCTGAACCCAAGCCAAACTCATCTCTTATTTCACTTAGTTTTATTTCACCACTACTTGCTAAAGGCATTTTTTAACTCCTTAATTTCCTCTTTGAGTTCCTTAATACAGTTAATTAAAAGACCATGTATAGCGTCATACTCTACTGTTTTATATTTCTTACCATCTACAAGTTTAAGTTCTTTTTCTCTAACAGCTTCAGGTAAAACTTTTTCTAATTCTTGTGCAATAATACCAGCAGACTTTTGTCCATTGTGTCTTGTAAATGTAACACCTCTAACTTCATCTATTTTATCTAATGCATTAGGAATCATCTCTATATCAGACTTTAGTGCAACATCTGATACTGTAGTTGAGAAAGCAATAACATCTCCATCTACATGAAGATCGCCATCTGCCTCTAGTCTCATGTTTTCTGTAAGAGTTCCTGCTCTCATAAGATGAAATTCAAAACGAGCATCTTCTGTTCCATCTGATACATCTGCTACTTGTGTGTGAATCTCTGAATAATTTACATCTTCGGCAGCATCATTTTTACCTTGAGAAGTAATAATAGAAATTGTATCGTTATCAGCAGGTGATGCACTGTTGTGGTTTAATGTTATTTCTACTCCAGTTGTTCCTGCATCTGTGCTTGTTACTTCTAAAAGTTTTGATGGACTTGCAGTTCCTATACCTACTCTGTTGTTTGTTGAATCTACTTTTAATGTAGATGTATCAATAGTCAAATCACCACTACAAGATATAGCACCTGTACCCGTAATATTATTTGAGTTTAAATCTAAATCAGCCGCTAATGATGTAAGGGTAGTAGCAGCATCGAGTAGAGATTGTGCTGTAATCCTAAGTTCTATTCTGTCACCAGCAGAAAAAGCTCTAGCTGTCGTACTTTCTTGTGCACGAGTAACAGTTAATACATTACCGGATCTAGCCGTAACTTTTACAATTTCTAAATTATTTGATGCATCTATAAGAGTTGCTCTAAAATATTCACCGCCTGTTAAAGATGGAAATTTTGTTCCACCACCAGATACAACAGTTATACTTGTATCAGAATTTGTAATGCCAGACGCTAATGTAGATATAGCATTATTAGTAAACTTTATTGTCATTTAAAGCCCCTTTGTTTTAACTTACAGTCACAGTCCATGTAATCCCTAATGTATCAGCCGCACCTTTGTTTATCACAGAAAATACAGTTCTACACAATAGAGTACCACCTGAACCTGCATTTAATAATCCAGCTTCCGTAATAGCACCTGTACCTGTACCAGCACCAAATGATGCTACGTAGGCAACAGAGTTTGTAGTTACAGTAGTAGAAGTAAGAGCAACACGCCCTGCCTCACTACCTAGTGCAGTATCGCCAGCTGCAGCTGCAGTTGAATCTGTACCAATAGCCATGTGTGACATAGCATCATCTGTAGTATCTTTTAATCTAGACGCAATTAAGTTTTTACCTGTGGTAACAACTAAATTAGGTACTACAACTTCTTGCTTTACGTTTCCTTCTGGATTAGTAACAGTAATTTTAAGTTCGCCTGTTACTTTAATTAAATCATTAATCATTCATCCGTCTCCTTAAGTATTAGCTCCAGCTGAAAGTGGAGTAGCATTACATACATGTCCACCCAACGAACTATCATCAACATCAGTATAATGGAATGTGACAACAAGTCCAGCGTTGGATGAATCGCCTTCTGTTATTTTATCATCGTTAACTATGATTTGCCCTACATAACCAGGTCCACCAATGATACCTGTATTAGGCTCATCTCTGGTAAATATAAACCCGACTGTACCATCAGATATGTTAACAAGTTCTGGATACATAGGTGTTGTAACCCCAAGAGTAAGTGTTGTACTTATGCTCTCAGACGCAGAAACACTGTCTGTAGATACTAAATCTACAGTTATAGAATTTACAGCATCCGATGGTATAACACTATCAGCCTTAACTATACTTGGTTGTAAAATTGAAGACTCAGACATAGTTACTGAATCAGACCTACTAGTCGTAAACTCTTTAGCATCAGACTCAGATGCAGATACTGAATCAGTAGAAACAGTATTTATAGTTTTTACATCAGACTCAGACACAGATACTGAATCAGTAGGGACAGTATTTATAGTTTTTATATTAGATTCAGATGCCGTTACGCTGTCAGATTGTGGTATATCTGGCTGTAATGCTGGTGAATCAGAGGCTGATACTGAATCTGTTTTACCTGCAGGTGTTATTGTTTTAGCATCAGAATCGGTAACATTTATAGGGTCTGGATCAACATCATCATCACTTGGGTCAAAATCTACTGAAGAATTTATTATCTTATTTGGTGTATCAGTAACTGTTACTGAATCAGACTTAACTAGCTGAGCATCAAAAACTGGGTCACTATCTGAAGATGTAACAGAATCACCTGGAATTAGACTAATTTCAAAAACTGGGGAGTCAGTTATAGATACTGAATCAAATTTCTTACGTGTTGGTATTAATTCAAAAGCTTTTATACCTAGCCTAGAAGTATTTACTGTAGCTGATATCTTATTACCATCACTAACTACAGAACTAACACTATTAACACTAACGCTAAATGATATAGCCGTTGCGGCAATAGCGGATACAAGTCTTATATTAGCCATTAGAAGTTACTTCTTACTCTAAACTTTAGTAGGTCATATACAGTATGTAAACTACCATTGAAGTTAACTACTATCTCACCTTCATATGAGCCTTCATCAACATCTAATTCACCACTAGTAAAATTAAATTGTACTTTACCATCAGAACCATCATTAGTTTTTGCACAGCTAATCGTTGATAATACTGATGTCCCACCTACAGCTCTAAACTTTACTGATACTGAAGTAGTAGCCGCTGATAAGTCTAATGCAGTATTAGCCACATCATCGTTTAATGTTAATTGTATGAGTGGTAACTCATCTCCTTTTACTAATCTAATTACATCTGCCATAGTCTACTACCCAAATGGTTGTCCTTGAACTCTCATGGATGCTCTTCCAGCACCAAGATTAGCTCTAGCTCTACGCTCCGATAATTTAAATGCAAACTGTTTTGCATGATATGAAGCTAATTCTCTATCACTCCAGCTATTATCTGGTAATACCAACAAATGCTGTAGTGCTCCATGCATGATAACATTTTCTAATTCATCTAAAACTGTTTTATCCATACTTGTTGCTGATCTCAATGGTTTTAAACATACAATCATTCTTATATCATAGGTCTCAGCACTATCTGGTACTGGTGCTACTGAGAAATGATCGGGGTCTAACTGAGCTATATATCTAGGTTTTGCCCTATTATCAGTAGGTTGATTAGGCCATTTAGGATATAACTCATATAACTTATCTAAAGTTACTGGCTCTAATATTTCATCATTTACTGTAGCTGTAATAAATGCATGTACTTCAGCATCTGATGGAGATTCATATGCATAATCGTGAGCTCCCACAGTCAAACGTATTCTTGGTTGTTCATACCGCCACGCTAGAGTACGTTCACATGCTTCTATCGCAGCATCCCGAACATAATTCTCTACAACAGGTGTCGGACATCCTGGAACACTTGGTAGTAATCTATTTACTATATCTGAAAAATTTCTTGTTCCTGCCATTATGTGAGGTCCTCCTCAATCTTTTGCTTGTTTACTGGCTGTAAACCTGCAGTTTCTGTATCTGTAAATATTCTATTAGAAGCAGAAACTCCTAATGCTTGTGTAAATGATTTCAAAAATAATTCTGCTCTACCTGAATTGACATGCTCGTTATCAATAGACTCAGCTAGATATACTGTCCCATCTACAACAGCTGGTAGAAAAGCATCTGGTAGTAAAGCCACTGTAGTTGTCCCATCATAAGTAGGAGGAGATTGAGAGTACTCTACTTTTAATACCTGAGAAGCTGGAGCTTTTGGGTATATAAAAAATTTGTTTGGGTTTCTAGCATGCCTCATAAAATTTCTACATGCACCTGCTGTATCGTTAATCCATTGTGGATACGATTGATCTAAAATTTCTCTATTTGTTTCTATTACTCCGCTACCACCTACAACAGAAAATACTTCTATAAGTCTTATAGAATCACTAGGGGCAGATTGTAATACCTCATTTTCAGTACATGTAACTGTACCCATATATGCAAATAAGTCTGGCCTTAATACTGAAATACGTTTAAGAGCTTGGTTTGCAAACCCTAAAAGTACTGTGTCAGAATAACGTTGAGGAGTATTTTCATCCTGTATTAGCCTTCTAACTTCAGTAATGACATCATTTAAAATCATTTTAAAATTCTAATCCTTTTGTAGCTTCTTCAGCTAACTCTATATTAACAGCTTTTTCCTCTTCAGGAATCACTTCTGTTTTTAAATTTACCTTTGTTTTTCTACCTTTTTGTTTTTTAGGTAAAAATTTTTCTGGAAAAGCCTGTTCCTCAGTGACTTCTTCAGTTAATGGGTTATCTGCGAGTATTTGATTCCACCCATAAATCTCACCATCTTTTGTATTCCTTAACCATCTTCCTGCCATTTTTATCTCCTTTTAGATAATCGGGGGGTTAAAGTTACCCCCCGACCATTGTTACGTTTTACTCTGAGCAATCAACCATTACTGCAGTTAAAGTCATAACTGCTGTGTCTGCTGCGTTAACAGTAGTCACATCAATAGTGTCCTCTGCAGTATAGAACTTACCATGAGCAAGTGCTTCTGCACCTCCGGCATCATTCATGTAAGCCGCAACTGCGTTGCCATTTACACCATCATGAAAACCGTCTGGATCAGTACCGTCACCAACATCAAGAGTTAGTGTACCGCCTTCAGCAGTTGTTACATTTAAAACCACGTGAGTGACTAGAGTATTCGCTGGAACTCTAATTACTTCAAGTACATCAGCCGCTGCAAGAGCTGTAAGCCCTGCTGCTGCTCGTGCTGTAGTAATTGCTGCGAAGTCTAGCTCCACGCTAATGGTTGAAACTTTGTTTATACCTTTAGCAGAGTGTGCTGCACCAGTACCAAGTTTGTAACCTTTACCATCGTTATAAGTAGCCATATCTAATTATCTCCTATGGTTATACAGTTACAATCATTGTAGCAAGAGCTTCTGGTTTAACGACTTTATAACCGTAAACTTGAAGGCCACGAATGATGTTACCGAAAGTTGTTTCTGAACGGATTGTCTCCATGTTTGTCATTTGTGACGCAAATGTGAACCCCATTGTGTGTCCACCAATTACGCTGAACTCACTTCCGTTCTTATATAAATTGTGACTTACATAAACTGTAAATCTGTCAATCATACCTAGACGACCATTTCTTAATGGTGAGCTTCCATCACCAGTAATAGATGCATCTTTAAGATCTGATTGCTTGATTAAGCCAGCCATTTTTGCAGGTATTACAAGAAAACGCCCTGTTTCAGGACAGTTAGCTTCATCAAGAACTGTACCCATATCGACAATTTTACCAATTACGTTTGTAGTAGTAAGTGCCTCTGGAGTACCTGCTACACCAAGGTCAATGTTACCAGAGATTGCTCCAGCTGTTTGTCCTTTGTTACTTGCAGATACGTCAGGTAACAAATCAGTTAATACTCTTTGGTCAATTTTAATCTTCATACGCTCTGAAGCGTCTTTAGACCATTGATCCATCATAGCAATATCTGATTGTACTTCATCTACATCGTCTTCAACACAAGCGAAGTATTCGCCTTTGTCGATTAGCAATTGTAGTTTAGCTTTGTCAGGATTCTCTACTGTAAGAGTTTGACCCTTAACATAGGTTTGAATTGTTATTTCAGGAGTTGTACGGATATTGACCGTATCTCCCATATTACGAATTTCACCTTCGTAATCGGTGTTTGAGATTGCTGATAATACAGTTGCATCATAGAAATTCTCAATTAATTTACCAGACCAAATTTCAGGTATAAAGTTTCCTGTATACGCTGGATGACCTGATGATGTTGCAAAAGCCATAATAGCCTCCTTTTACTATTAATTAACTATGCGACCTTCTCGCTGTGCAGCGAAAATGTCACGTTCCATTCTACCACGCTCATCATCTCTTCCCTTATACTTACCTGTTCTAACATCTTTAAAAAATTTTTCGATGTCTTTAGGTGAATAAGTTTTAGCATCATTAGTTACAGGTTGTCCAGCACGTCCTCGTCCCGGAGCAACTTGCTTTTGTAATTCAGCAGATTGCGTAGCATTTTTCTCACGAGCACTATTACCAATACCACTTACACCTTCAAAAGTTCTAAAGAAATTTATAACTCTACCAACATCTAGTTTACGCTGTGCGTCTTCTAAATGTGTCTGGCGGTTAATACCTGTTAGTGGATCTACCTCTAAAAGCCAAGATTGAAAATCTGGATTGCTATTAGTCTCATTCCAATTAGGTATTTCATGGTTTAAAGTATCCCAAAACTGTTTTTCAGAACTAGTTTTTTGTTGCTGTTGAACTTGCTGTACTTGTGGTACAACACCTTTCAACGCTGCTATTTCTGCTTCCAGCTGTTTAACACGACCCAATTGTCCTGCTATTTCTTCTTTAGCTGCTTTACGCATGATTTCAATAGAATCACCATAGTCTTCCATTTCAGCATCAGTAATTAATTTTTCAACTGTTACTTCTTTTTCAACTGGCTTTTCTACTTTATTCATCTCGCCTAGTAAAGATTCTAACTGGGATACACGACTGTTTAATTCTCTGTTCTGTGCATTTAAGCTCGGAACTTCTTTATTATACATGCCCTGTAACGTTCTATACTTTTGTTCCCATGTTTCCTTTTTTTCTTCTTTGTCTGTTTCGCTGTGCTCTTCAGCTACAGACTCAGTTGCTTGCTCTTCGACACTGTCGGCCTGCGACTCAGCTACTACTTCAGTAGAAGCCTCAGCTTGTTTTTCTTCAGGCACTTTTTCTCCTGATTCCAAACTAGCATTAGATTCTGCTGTTTCATTGTTGAGTTCTTTATACAATGCTTGTACATCCTCAGATTGTTTTTGAACTTGCTTTGGTATTGCCATAATGTTTCGCTCCTAACGGTATGCGTTAACTAACAGCTGTCGTCATGACTTTGCTGTATTATCAGGGGACTCTTTTATTACTGTATATATCTCTTTCAAAACTTGACACCGCCCCTGTGCAAGTGACACGTTTTGAGTAACATTAGGTAGCTGCTTTAACTCGTGGTTTAACCATCCCTCTAACCATTCCAGTGTTTGAGGGTGTTGGCGTGCCATAATAGCTAAAGCCTTAATAACGTCTGGTTCTGGTCTAATCAAGATTGACCTCCAGTGTTACGGTTACTAACTGTGTTTGCTGCCATTCCACCTTTTGGGGAACCATCTGGTTGGGTTGGTGTTGGAGCTTGTTGCGACTGTGTCGCTCCAAACTGTGCTGCCATCCTTTCCTGGTATCGTCCTTTCTCCCTAGTTGGAATAATTTCATCCACAGGCATTTGCAAACTTTTAGCCACTTCTCTAAGAATAGAGGAGCGACCTTCCTTACCAACAATTTCCATATCAACTGGGTTGGCGGTTGCATTAAGGAATTCAATTCTACGAAGATTAACAGTTTCTTTAACTGCGAGATTAACTGCACCTTTTGGCAGAATCTCTACGTCTCCTTTAATGGATTCGTCTTCATCATATCGCATATTATACACAAACTGTCTGTGTACAACAGGTTTTATAATATCAGAATCTATATGCATAACTACTTGACGTATACCTTTACCTGCTGATCCCATCAGCATAGATAGTCCTGATGCTGTACGACCAGCACCTTTTACATTCAAATCACCATATACATACGATGGTATACCTGAATGATCGTCAGCTAGTTTACTAAATCTTTCATATACACTCATTAGTGTATTTGCATTATCAGCTGGCTGATTAAATCTAACTGCAGGAGAACTTGACCCTAGTGGATCGTTTGTTACCTGCCATATTTTCCATGGGTGCATCTGTGTAATATCTTCGTTAGGTGGAATCCTTTCTAGATTAACTTCAACCTGTGGCCCACTTGATATACCCATGTTGTTAACTAATGCACGAGCTGCTGCATTACATATACCTTGTAAATCTTCTATAATTTCTGGTATGCCTTTACCCCAGAAAGCTCCTGGGTGCTTGATAAATGATGTCTTAGCGTATGGTTTTTCACCTAATGGGTCATAGTTTAGTACAGCTTTGATAACATAATTACCTACCATCCATACGTTTGCATCATACTCACGAGCTTCATCAGGTACTTCTTCTTCAGTTAGCCCCCACTCTACAAGCATTTTACCGCTTACCTTACCCCAAAATTCTACAGCATCATATATTTCTGTAGGTCTATCAAATGAGTGGAACTTTCTTTCTTCTTCATCTTTAGCTAGTTCTACATCTTCTGATATCCATGAATCACCATTACCATAATCTAATACTTCTCTAATTGCATCATCATCGTAACCTGGCACACCTATTAGATCTGCTAACTCTGTACGACTTAATGGGTGATGTTCAAATAAATATCCATCATTGATATTAGTAATTCCAGGTTCTGGATACATTCTAAATGGATCTACACGTTCAAACTCTGGTGCTATAATTTCATCAGCTTCTACTGTGGTATTACCCATTTCATCTTTTGCGTAACTTAACTTCCTTTGTCTACGAACAATAGGCCCTTTAATAAAAGCACAAGGGTAAGTTACTAAATCTGTAATAAAGTCATTGAATGATTCACCCCAACCACCTTGTGCAAACTGGTCAGAGATTTTAGTTTTCATTCCACGAGCTCTATTGTCAGCGGCCTGCAATAATTTAAATCTATATTCTTGAGCTACCATTTCTCTAAGCTCTCCCATTCTAGCTGGATCTGGTGCTTGCCCTTCTCTTTCTATAATCGTTACAACGTCTGCAGCAAATGATCTTTCTATCTCTGCTAGTTGATCAGGTTCTAATTCAGGTATTGGTGTAGACTGCAAATCCCATGGGGGTGTTCCTGTCTCTAGTAATATATCACGAAGCCAACTTTCAGCTGCTCTACACTTGACTTCAGTAATCATCATGTAAATATCAGAGCCGCCTTGTTGTTTTATCTGGTTAAGTTTATCTGCTTCGTACTCTCCGTTTCTTTGGCGAAGACCTTTGAGCATAATATTTTCTATAGGTTTTTTAGCTTGACGTGCTGCGTCCCAGCATTTACGTAAATGAGAAGCAAGCCCTAAAATTAGAGGTTCGTTTTGCCTTTCTTCTAAAGCTTTCTTAGTAGCTTCTTTCTCTCTTCGA
>Ga0129351_1001197_pt1 | contig 10145 bp, 17 predicted proteins | sample CPBDNA_8_FD_94423 | JGI IMG/M metagenome (GOLD analysis project Ga0129351, IMG submission 94423) | Freshwater to marine salinity gradient microbial communities from Chesapeake Bay, USA - CPBay_Sum_27_0.2_DNA | ecosystem: Environmental > Aquatic > Marine > Coastal | place: USA: Chesapeake Bay... | reverse complement strand
CAATAAACGACCTATAGGATATTAATTTGAAAGCTGGTAACATATCGTCGGCAATTTGTAGATTCTGCAAGGAAAAAGCTATACCATATAATAATCTTATAACCATGAGCGTCAGCGGATGGCCTGACACCATGATTGTTAAAAACGGTATAACCTATTACTTTGAGATAAAGTACGGTAAAGATCGACTCAGCGCGCTACAAGAATACAGAATAAAACAACTTAATAAAGATCGAAAAATAGCGTTTATTGTTAAATCATTTCCAGAGTTCAAAAAGATTTACTATACTTTATAATAACCTATCAAGGTTTAACTAAGTAAAAAAAGAAGTCTCGGCTGGAAATTGCGACTTCTTTTTTTATACCCTCATTGATCACCAAATCACTTCCGAAAATGCCTGTTACAAAATGTTACAAAAACGCATGAATTTTGTAACAATGTTACAAATGAAAATTACAAAAATGTATAATATTTATATTGATATATATTGATATATTATGATATGTTACAATATATTGAAAACAGCTGATTTCGTAACAGAGTTGTAACACTTTTGTAACACTGTAACTCTTTATATTATATATACTTATATATTACTGTTACAATGTTACAAAATATATAGAAAGTATATAAAAAAGTATAAAAAGGCATTATGTATATGCATAATTAAATATGATAAATAGAGGGCGTTTTAAAAAGTTTCCTTAAATTTTGTAACATTGTAACAAACGGATGATATTGAGCACAAAAAAAATTAAATTGATTTTATATATTGAAATATATATTCAAAATGATATATTTATATATTATAAACACTAAGGGTATATGATGAACGATAGAGATTTTAGCAGAGCGCAAAGGAAGCATGATAATTTAAGTCCAGAGGATTTCTTTCCAGATGAAGAAGCTTGTTGCGATTGCGGAAATGAATTAGATGATTGTGAGTGCTGCGATGAATAGCAAAATTGGTAAACAAATGGTTAAGGGCACAAATGTGTATGCTTCTAATGATGTTCTCTGGAATATTGGCGATGTTTGGGTTGATAAACAAAATGGTAGGTCATATGTTTTAAAATTTGGTCACTATTATTTCAAAAATGAACTTCATTATGGATTTTATTTTTCCAATCCATCAAATAACGTTCCTTTTAACTTATCGTTTGAATACGAATACAATCAGGGGCCGGAATATTTCAGCGCTAATAAAATCATGGGCATAAATGATTGAAGTTGTAGAAGAGACGCAAACAAGGGTTACAATCGAGCCGTATGGAAGAGGGAAAGATTTTGGAATTAGTGAATTTATCACAGCATTGAAAAAAGATGGATTCACCGTAAAAGATTATTACGATCTGAAAACTAGAAGATTAGATATTTACATTAAACCTGCAATCAATCATCACATTGATGTAGTTAAAACAAAGGAGGGCATCAAATGGATAGGGAATCCAATGCCAGAGTCAAAAAAGATGAAATAAAGGCCACAAACAGGTATATTAAAATACCAGATTGTATATATAATACATATATTGCAAGAAAAAAAGCGGGTACTGCTGGAAGCATACACACACAGCTTTTTAATGATCTAGTTAACAATGGGGGTTATGATGGTGAAATATATTAGTATATTATTTTTACTATTGGTTAGCTGCAAAAGTAATCTACTCGCAACAGATGTTGTCGCGCAAACTGATATTTCAATTGAAATAACTGAGGTCGAAGGATTAACGAGAGTTAAATTTGTTGATGCAGCAGGTTATGATAGGATGGAGTACACAGATAAAGAAACTTCATACAAAACAAAATTCTCATGTGGACAAACGTACATTGTTGAAATATTTTCACTAGGTTTAAATAAAATCAGTATCAAAGAAGGAATAAAAGAAGTGTTTAAGGAAGAATGTAGAACAGGGCTTGATTGTAATCTAATTTATACGGGAGTAGCTTGTAAATGAATAAATGGTCAACACAAAGCCAGGATAAACTAAATTCTGTACATAAAGATTTACAAGTATTATTCAATAAGGTTTTACAGATTTGTGACTGCACTGTAATCGAAGGTCATAGATCGTACGATAGGCAAAAAGATTTATTTGAAAATGGTAAAACTAAAACATTAAAATCAAAACATTGTATAAATCCATCTTTTGCAATTGATGTTGCACCTTACCCGATTGATTTTAACGACATCAAAAGATTTTATTATTTTGGTGGAATTGTCAAAGCAGTTTCAGAAATTTTAGACATTCCTATTCGCTGGGGTGGTGATTGGGACAAAGACAACGATTTAAACGATCAAACATTTAACGATTTAGTTCATTTTGAATTAGATATTTAAGAAAGGTATATGATGAATAAAATACATGAACAATACATAAAAGAAGTGGTTAAAAAATACGAAAACCAAGACAAAAACAAACCAGAGGAATTAAAATTTCATTCCCTGTTAGGTTTGATTTCTGACTTTGGTGAATTAGTAGAGGCAGACATGAATAATGATAGAACAAACATCCTGGAAGAATTGGGCGACGTTTATTATTTCCTATTCCAGGGTGTGGATGCTTATGAAATTAATCTGGATGACATCGATTTAGGATACACACCTAAAACTATCAAAGGTCTAGGTGATGCAAATATTATTATAGAAATCGCTAAAATTGCAGATTATCACAAGAAAAATTATTTCTATGGTAAAAGCGTGGATGCTGAAGACATCAAAAAAACATACGCTCGAATTTATTACAACCTATTGGTTATGTTTAAAAAATTCGGATTCACTGAGATTGAAGTAATAAATGCAAACGCTAAAAAATTACACGCTCGATTCGGCGATAACTACGATAATGAAAAAGCTAAAAACCGAGACAAAACCGCAGAAATGGAAGCAATGAAAAATGGTTAAAGAAAATATTGAAGATGCAGAAATAGTGAAAGACTGCTCCGAAGGGGTGGCTGCTGCACTAGAACAAGAAACAGACGATTCAAAAATGATTGCTCCAATTCTTTGGGATAAAGTTAAAACAATTTCAGATCTTAAAATTATCTTAAATACTGTTTTCGCTGGGATTCGTAAATCAAACCCATATTATGAAGAGGCTAAACACTTTTTAGCTGAACCACAATACGAGGGTTACGTTGATACCCCTAAGAACCCGAATTTGGACAAAAAAATTAAGGCTAAAGGTTAGTATATGTATGATTTAGATACGTGGTCAGACGTAAAGGCAGACTATGAAACGGGTAATTTTAGTTATATAGAATTATCAGAAAAGTATCAAATCTCAGATCCGGCCATAAGAAAAAGAGCAAAAGAGGAAAAATGGGTAAAAGGGGCAATTAAGCCCCTAATTGATAAAGAAAGGCAATTAACGACGGCTCAAATGTTTGCTGAGCTTGGTTTGCCTAAAGAATTGGTTTTACAAAAGATTAAAAAAGTTTTATTGCAAACTGCCGATTCAACAGACCCAAAAGAGAAAAATATTTTTGATAAAATGTTAACTCAATACAATAAAATGACGGGGCAATATTTAGAAAGGGTTGATTTAACGTCTGGCGGTGAAAAAATGAATAATGAAATAAAAATAGAAGTGGTTAGGGGAAGAGATGAAACGAATTAAATCATTAGATCAAGAGATATTGCAAGAACTGAAAAAAGAAGGTCTCAACAGGTCACAACGACGAAAAGAAATGAAACGATTAAATAAAGTTTATCGTAAAATGGTTCCTCAATACAATAAACCTTTAAGTGAGATAATTCAAATTAATGATAAATCTTAAAGTTACACCTGTATTCGAACAACTTTGGGATGCCTGGCATGATCCGAAATATAAAATAATCGTGTCTCAGGGGGGCACCAGGTCCAGTAAAACTTATTCGGCTTCACAAATGTTTTTAGTTCTTTTGCAAAAGCATTACGGCCAAAATAAAGTATTATCAGTGGTTAGGAAGACAACTCCTTCAATTAAAGCCTCAGTTTTAAGAGATTTTATCGAGGTGATGAATACTCATAAATGGTACGATCCGAACAACCATAATAAAACGGATAATTTTATTAACTTTGCTGGGAACTTGATAGAGTTTTTAGCGGTTGATGACCCGCAGAAGATTAGAGGACGTAAAAGAGATTGGTTATTTATTAATGAAGCTAATGAGCTTAGTTATGAGGATTTTAAACAATTATTATTCAGAACCACAGGTAAAATATTATTAGATTACAATCCTTCTGATGAGTATCATTGGATTTATGATAAAATATTGACTCGTAATGATGTTTGTTTTATAAAATCAACTTATTTAGATAATCCGTTCTTACCTGTGGAACTTGTTAAAGAAATTGAACGTCTAAAAGAAGAGGACCCCGTTTATTGGAAAGTTTACGGATTAGGCGAAAGAGGTTCAAGCGGTGCAACTATTTATACAAATTGGGAATTATGCGATGAAATACCTAGTAATATTGACGAAGTTGTTTTTGGTCTCGACTTTGGTTTTAATGTGCCTACCAGCTTGGTTCAGTGCGCATTTAAAGAAAATCATTGTTACGTTAAACAATTGATTTATGAGAAAGGTTTGACTAATGATGATTTAAAAGCTGTATTAAGTGAATTAGATGAAAAATATCCAGAATTAGACTTAAGAAATAATGAGATTTACGCAGATGCAGCCGAGCCAAAGAGTATTGAAGAGATTTATCGAGCTGGATTTAATATTAAACCAGCATCAAAAGCGGTTGAACATGGCATAAAAACGGTAAAAGGGTATAAACTTTTTATCACTAAAGACTCGACCGACTTACACAAAGAGATTAAATTTTATAAATTTAAAGAAGATAAAGACGGGAATGTACTTGACAAACCCGTAAAATTTAATGATCACTCTATGGACGCTTTAAGGTACGGAATACATTCAAGAGATCATGAAAGAGTGGATATTGATTCAGTTGATTTAGATTGGGCTTAAAAAATGGCTTTAGATGATACCGTAGTAGGAAATATAGATTTTGCAACCCTGACAGATTATGAAATATTAGACCATGCTTTTAATGGTTCTGATGGTTTTAAAAGTGGTGAGTATATTGTTCCACATTGGAGGGAGCGCGGGCAAAGATACCAAACAAGAAAAAATAATGCTTGGTATTTGAACGTTTTCAAACCAATAATTAACGCTCATGTTGATAGTTTGTATAAAACAGAACCACAAAGAGACATTCAAAGTGATATATTATCAAGAATAGAAAAAGATATAGATAAAAAAGGCAATTCAGCAAACGTGTTTTTCAAACGTGCCACCAGGGAAGCAACTTTGCAGGGTAAAACATATATATTAGTTGAAAACTCTGTTAATCCCGATACTAACAAAGCCTCAGCCATAGAAAATAGAGATTTGCCGTATTTAGTTTTAATTACGAAAAATCGAGTTGATGAAGATAAAACAGAGTATGACAAGTTTGGAAACCTTTTAAAAATCAGATACTATACCAAAAGAATGGTCAACGGTGAAGAGTTGAAAACCTGGAAGACCTGGACCCGTGAAAAGTGGTGGGTTGAATCTGAAAAAGGTGATATTCAAGATGACGGAGATAATAAATTGGGTGTTATCCCGATAATTCAATATTACGGTACGGATTCAGATGATTTAAACCCAATTTCAGACTTTTTCCAAGTGGCGAAGGCTGCACATAGATTATATAATTTGACCTCTAATGTTCAAGAACAAGAAGATAACCAAATGTACGCAGTTTTAACGCTTCCCAAAACTAGCAGTAAGGATCAAGAAACATTAGGAACATCAAACGCTTTAGTATTTGACCCGAAAGCTAGTAAAGGACCGGCATATATTTCTCCACCAGTTGAGCCTATAAAGATTTTGATTGAAAACATGGCTCGATTAGTCGTGACAATGTATGATATGTCAAACTTAGCTATTATTAAAAGTCAATCTCAAACGAGTGGTGAATCTAAACGTTGGGATTATGAGAAAACCGAAACTGTATTAAGTGGACGCGCTTTGAGTGCTGAAAATATGGAGAATCAAGTTTGGAAAATGATTCAATTATATTTTGGTGGTGGTGAAGAGGTTGAAGTTTCATACACTAGAAAATTTACTTTCATTGATGCAGAAAAAGAAATTCAAAAAGCCATAGATCTAATGGAAATGAATCTTGGTCCGGTTGGAAACGCTCATGTTAAAAAGATTTCTGTTTATAATGCTTTTCAATATGTTGGTAAAGATACGATGGAAGAAATTCAAGAATCAATAGATGAACAAGCGAAAGTGGAAGAGACAAACCCGAATAATTTTATAGACGATGTCGAACCGATCGAATAAGGAAGAGCAGACAGAAGAAATTGAAAAAGAGTTTGACTCAAGTTATTCAGAATTTTCTAAAAAAACAATTGATGAAATAAATAAAAACTTAGACGATCCTAAATTAAGGTCGTTTATTGTTGGTTTGTTTGAAACTGGCGAATATGCAGCCATAATGGAAGTATTGATTCAAAAGAATATTGTTAAAGCCGTTGAACTTGGTTATGGTGGATTTATTGGAACTCCAGACGCTGAAACGATCGGTAAAAAGATTTATACACGTTCCTGGGTTGAAGATGGAATCACGGCATCAAAAAGGATTCAAAGAGCAACAAATAGAGTTAAAAGAGCGGTTGCCAATGACATAACAACCATTATTCGTGAAGGTGACTCAATCAAAAAGATTATTAAAAATGTTAGGGATAGAGTTAGAAAGGGCGAGATTGACAGCGACCCAATAAGAAAAAGTATTGCAAGGCTTAGCAGATCAACAAGGGATGAAAAGACTTTAAAAGAAGTTAAGAAACTTAGGCGGGAACTTACACGGGGGAACCTGACCAGGACCAAAAAGGCTTATTTAAAATTCTTAGATGCTTTTGAAGAGCAAGACAAAAAGAAAATCGCAAGAACAATCAATAAAGCGATTGACGAAAAGGCGCGCTATGTAGCAGAAAGAATTTCACGTACTGAGGTTGGACGGGCCTGGACTGAGGGATTTCATTTAAAACACAAAAACGATGACGATGTAGTTGGCTACAAGTGGAAATTATCAAACGGTCACCAAGAGGTTTACGATCAATGTGATGTATACGCAAATACAAATTTTGGAATGGGAAAGGGTGTATTTCCAAAGGGTAGAATACCACAACAACCAGCTCACCCTAATTGCAGATGTTATTTGATACCAGTTTATAAAGGTGATGCGGACCCGAGAGATTTTAAATTAAAAAATGGTATTGGACAAATTAAAAGGCTACCTGAAAAGCAAAAATCACTATTAATGGGTGAGAAAAATAGGAAAGATTTTAATAATGGTAAGATTTCTTATATGAAAGCAGTTAGAGGCTTTGAAAAACCGAAAGAAATTAAGACCAGAATTGTTGAAAACGACATAAAATAGTATATTTAAAGATATATAAACCATCTCCGAAGTTTTGGGGATATAAAACCTTAGAAAAGGAAAAAACATGGACTTACAAGAAGTTTTAAACAAAGTTAAAAGTGATCTTGGTGAAGATGCATTTAATTTAATTAGTGGTAAATTTACAGAGTTGAACGAAGAGAGTAAGCAACGCAGACAAAAAAATTCTGAATTGTCAGGCACGCTTAATTCACTTAGTGAAAATTTAGGATTAGATAAGGAACAAAATATTGTGGAGCAATTGACTAATTTAGTTAAATCCAAAGAGGAAAAAGCTAAAAGCTCAATGACTGAATTGGAAAAATTACAATTCACAGTTAACAATATTCAGGAGGAATTATCAGAATCAAAAAAATTAGCCGCTCAAAAAGCTACTGAGGCCATGAACGCTAAAAGAGACAATGAATTAATTAATGCTTTGAATAATTCAAACGTTTCTAAAGACCTTTTACCATTCGTGAAAGATTCTTTAGAGAAAAAAATCAAAGTTGAAAATGATGGATTTATTTTTTCTGATGGCGAAACTAATTATAATTCAATAAGCGAGGGTGTATCTTCATTTGTTGAAAAAAATCCACATCTACAAGTTATACAAAATGCGGGTGGAAGTGGTGAACAAAACTCATTAAACCAAAACGAACCGTCTAGGACTGTTTCACGTTCTGACTTTGGCGCTAATTTAGAAGCCATTGCAAGAGGTGAAAAGGTTGTAAGCGGTTAATAAAACCGGAGAAAAAAAATGGCTAATACTTTAACTAGTGCCGTGGTTGACAAAATCTTTGCTCAATCTATTTTAGCATTTAGAGAAAATGCACAAACACCAAGAAACGTTCAAACGGACTTTTCTGCTCAAGTTGCCCAAAAAGGTGACACTATCAGTTTCACAAAAGGCGATTCAAGAACAGTTTCGGACGTTTCACCTTCTAATACTCCGTTATCTGGGGAAGATTCTACGCTTACCAATGTTACATTAACGTTAAATCAGTGGAGAAAATGTTCTTTCTATCTTACAGATAAACAAATGGCTGAAATTGCCGATGGAGTAGGAACAATTCCTTTACAAGCAAGTGAATCGTTAAAAGCTCTTGCGAATGATGTTGATACTAAGCTTTTGGCCGAATATAAGGATGTATATGAGTACTCAGGAACAGCGGGAACAACTCCTTTCGCTTCTGACACTTCTTTAATCTCAGAAGCTAAAAGAAAACTTTCAACTAATTTAGCACCTGTAACAGATAGAAAGATGTTCATCGACGAATTTGCACAGGAAAACGTTGAGCAATTAGCAGCTTTCAGAGATGTTTCTCAATCAGCGGACGAATCCGTAATCCGTGAGGGTGTAATGGGTAGAAAATTTGGTTTCGAGTGGTACATGAACCAAAATATCCCAACTCATACACATGGAACATTATCTGGAACAACTGGCGATAATGATGCTTTAATTAATAATGCTTCTGTTCAAGTTGGTGACACTTCTATTAACTTAGATGACACTTCTTTGACTGGTACTATTGTGCAAGGTGATATCTTCACAGTTGCGGGCGATACTCAAACGTATACAGCTACTAACACTGTAACAGCTTCAGGAAATGCTATCACTGGATTGACATTTTCACCAGCTGCGAAAGTTGCATGGGCTGATGACGCAGTATTGACTATCAAAACTGACCATGTTGTAAACTTAGCATTCCAAAAAAATGCATTTGCTTTAGCGATTAGATCACTAGGCGCGCCTGCTGTAACTTCTGGAAATCAAATCTTAACAGCGGTTGACCCTGTAACAGGTATTCCGTTTAGATTAGAGGTTTCACGTCAAAATAAACAAACTCTTTTCGAGTACGACATTTTATTTGGTGTGAAAGCTGTCAATCCAGAACACGCAGTAAGAATCGCAGGTTAATACACATAAAAGGGGCTTAAGCCCCTTATTCATTTTTTAAAGGCTTATTATGATTAATAGACATATTGTTGAAACAGTGACTTTAGTTAATTCAAAAGGTCAAAAGATCGTATGTAATGAATGCGATGCAGAGAAATACAAAGATTTTAAATTAGAAGGCGAAAAGCCAAAAAAAGAAGCTCCAAAAAAGAAAAAAGCTAAAAAAGACGAGGTTTAAATGTCACTTGCTAGAATATCGGAAGTTAATTCCAGCATCAATGGCACATTGTTAGGGGCTGGAGCAACTTTTACAGGAAATGCCGAGGACGTTGAGGAATACAGTTTAATCACAGTTGCCGTACACAGTGACGTGGCAAGTGCCACAAATGGTTTAGAATTACAATTTTCAATGGATGGTGAAAACTGGGATAGAATAAAAGATATGACAATGATTGCCAACGCTTCACAGACTGCGTTTGGTGGTGCGTTTACAGTCATTCCAATCACTAAATTTTTCAGAGTTAGATACACCAACGGGGCAACTCCACAAGGCGAATTTAGATTATCAACTAAATACCATACAGCACAATCAAAGGGTTTAACATCTACTTTAGACCAGACTATTAATAATCAAGTGGATGTTGATCTAGTTAGATCTGCAATTATGGGTGAAGACCCAGCGGGCAACTTTAGAAATGTTCCCGTGGATGTTGAGGGACATTTAAGAACCCATATTAGCGACCCTTTGAGTGCTTTTGGTGATTTGAGAACATCCCCATTGACACCAATAGTTCAATTATATTTTGCTTATAATATTAAT
>Ga0129351_1001196_pt1 | contig 10149 bp, 8 predicted proteins | sample CPBDNA_8_FD_94423 | JGI IMG/M metagenome (GOLD analysis project Ga0129351, IMG submission 94423) | Freshwater to marine salinity gradient microbial communities from Chesapeake Bay, USA - CPBay_Sum_27_0.2_DNA | ecosystem: Environmental > Aquatic > Marine > Coastal | place: USA: Chesapeake Bay... | reverse complement strand
TCATTAATTTTATCTTTTTGTTCATATAATTTGCCATTATATAAATAGCTTTTATGAGCTAATAAAACTTTAGGGTCTAGCTGATTAAATCTGTTCACAATACTTTCAACCCCAAAATCAGGGGAACAGCAAGACCAGATTGCTCCCAAAGAATTTACAGCGATAAAGGACGCTATCGTGTCAGGATGATTAAGTAAATATCCAGCTACAACATCACCCTTACTTACACCAAAACCAATAAGACTCTCACGTATTTTTTTTACTTTTTCTAATAAACTATTCCATGAAATCTCAATAATAGTATCAGATTCATTTTTATATATAATCGCAGTTTCTCCTTTTTTTGCATGACGCAAAATGTGATTTGAATAACTTAATTCAGCATTCTTAAACCATTCAGTTTTATAAAAAGGAATATTTTTTTTTAAGACAAAGTCGTATTTCTGATCGAATTCTATTTTATAAAACTCGGCTATTTACTCCCAAAAATTTTCAAGATTTGTTATTGACCATTGGTGAAGTTCACCATAATTTGAAAAATTCATATTATACTTTTTAGAAATAAAAGATTCAAATTCAAATAAATTTGATGACTCATAATTTTTTGAAACCCAAATTTTATCCATACTTATAATGATGCTTTTATTAGTTTCTTGGTATAATCGTTTTTTGGTTCATTGAACAACAAATCTGCATCCTCGTATTCAACAACTTTTCCACCATAAAGTACTAAAATTTTATCCGACATATATTTTACAACCGAAAGATCATGTGAAATAAAAATATAAGTGAAACTATATTTTTGCTTTAATTGATTTAATAGGTTAAGTACAGTAGCTTGAATTGACACATCAAGTGCTGAAACAGACTCATCACATATTAAAATCTGTGGCTTTACGCTGATCGCTCTCGCTATACATACCCTTTGTCTTTGTCCGCCAGAAAGTTCGTGGGGGAAACGCTCTAAATAATTTTCACTAAGCCCGACATCAGTTACTAATTCTTTACATTTATCGTAGACCTCATCTTTACTACATATTTTGTGAAATATTAAAGGCTCTGAAATAACTTGATAAATATTTTTCAGTGGATTAAGGGAGGCATAAGGATCTTGAAACACTATTTGAACATTTTTTCTGAACCCTAACAATTCTTTTCCGTTAATTTTTGAAATATCTTTTCCATTGAAAAGTATTTGACCTTCTTCAAATTTGTGAATTTTTAAAATAGCATTTGATAAGCTAGTTTTTCCTGAACCTGACTCCCCAATTAAACCCAGAGTTTCTCCTTTGTATAATTTTAAATTTATTTTTTCTAATGCTTTAAATCCATTGTTTTTTACAAATAAGTTTTTGGATGTGTTGTAGAATTTTGACAGATTTTTAATTTCTAAAATCGGTTTTTTAGAATAGATATTATCTAATCTCTTTTTTCTTTCATTTTTTGCTTCTGAAATTTTCTTATTCTTTTCGCCAAAGGTCTCAATAGTTGGTAAAACTTTTAATCTTTTTGAGTCGTCAATAATAACCGACAACAATGCCTTGGTGTAATCATCTTTTGGAGAGTTAAATATTTGTTTATTTGATCCATGCTCTACAATCTTACCTTTTCTCATTATTATAATCCTGTCAGAAATAGTTGATACAAGCTTTAAATCATGTGAGATAAATAGTATAGACAGTTTTTCGCTTTTTTGTAACCCTTTTAATATCTCTATTATTTCTTTTTGAACTGTTACGTCTAGCGCTGTTGTAGGCTCATCTGCGATAAGAAGTTTTGGATTACAAGAAAGAGCCATCACGATCATAACTCTCTGTTTTTGCCCACCGGAAATTTGATGTGGATATTTTTCAAATAAATCTTCAACACCATCTAATCTTACTTTTTTGATTAGACTTTTAACTCTAGATGCAGCATCTTCAACTGAAATGTTCTTTTGTGAATTGAAAACTTCAAAAATCTGTTTACCAATTTTCATTGTAGGATTTAATGCACTCATTGGCTCTTGAAAAATCATTGAAATTTCAGAACCTCTAATTTGCAACATATCCTTTTCGTCAAGTTTTAAAATATTTTTACTGTCAAAGGAAATTTTTCCAGAAATATTGAATTTGTCTTTTTCAAGAAGTCTTAAAATACTTAATGAAGTCAAGGATTTTCCACTGCCTGATTCGCCGATAAGTCCAACAATTTCATTCTTTTTAATATTAAATGAAACCCTGTTAAGTAATCTTTTGTTTTTTAATTTTTCTGAGATGTTAACACAGAGATTATTAACATCAAGTAGTATTTTTTTATTTGGCTTCAAAAATTATTTGATTGAATTTGCAATTTTATATCCTTCGGAAATGTATTGAAACAAATCTCCAGATCCGTCATCGGTATTACCTTTACTATTAAAATCACCCTGCCTTACTATTATTATATTTTCTTCAGGGAAAGAGATTACAAATTGACCACGATGACCATTCATAGTAAACACTTTTTTGCCTTCATAATTATACAACCACCATCCATACCCATAATAAGGACTGTCTTTAAAAGCTGGATTAATTGAAAGATCAACAAAAGAAGAATCTAAAATTACTTCATCATTCCATTTGCCTTTATTAATGTATAATTTACCAAATCTGGCAAAATCTCTTGCGGTACTAGCAATACAACAATATGCTTTCTCCATTCCAGAATCTTCACTATCAATTTGCCATAGCGCAGAGTTTTCAGCACCCATTGGCTTCCAAAATTTTTCGCTTAAATAATTTGTTAGTGTAGTGCCTGTTGCTTTCTCAATTACCATTCCTAGTAGCTGAGTATCTCCACTAGAATATCTAAAACTTTGACCTGGTTTTTTTATTATTTCTTGTCCAAGAATAACAGATCTCAAATCATCTGTAAAGTAACTTTCAGAGGTTATATTGATTACACTGTAATATTTTTCTTTCCATTTCATTCCTGAAGACATCGATGCTAAATCTCCAACGGTTAATTCGCTCGCTAATCCTTCTTTATATTCATCAAAATAGTCACTAAGTGGTTGATCAAGACCTTTTATTTTGCCTTCCATTATTGCTTTACCCATCAAACTGGTTACGATGCTTTTTGCAACAGAAAATGAGTTTGAAAGACTTGTCTGCTGATGCCCATCATAATATTTTTCAAAAACTATACTGTCATTTTTAATTACTAAAAAAGATTTGGTTTTTCTTTCCTTATTTAATTTTTTTAGATTTTCAGATTCTTCTATAGAATTATAATTTTTATGAATTAACCATGGCTGAGGAATTGAGTTTTTAATTTCCCTATTTTCAAAATATTCATAATCTGAAATAAAAGCTGTATTGTTTCCTGTTAAATAAATTGTTCTCACCCCCTTAAGCAGGTAGTCAATATTGAATGCATAAATCAATAATATTAGTGATCCTAATACAACTATTATCCATGTTAAAATCTTCTTCATAATCAGTTTGTTTATCTCAAAGATATGAATTTAATATTCTAAAATTTTTCAATTAGACATGTTGAAAACTTATATGTGAGCAAATAATTACTAAATTTAATTGCACTAAAATTTCAAAATTATTTTTCAGACCAATGCGAGAAAATAATATTTCATTAAGTTCTAGAATTTTTTACTACATGATGGTTTTTATTGTGGTTGAATCAATCATGATTGGCGGAGTTACTTTATATCAGTTTAATAATCAAAATTCTCAGTATCATGAAGGAAGACTTGAAAGAAAAGAAAACCATCTTCTGGTTGATTTAAAGTATGAAATAGAAAAAGCTGGAATTAATTCCATAAACGCTTTAAATAATAGCATGATTTTAGAAATGGCAGATGTACATAACTTAGAGTTTGAGTTGTACAGTAAGGAAGGTGTATTATTAAAAAGTTCAACCGCAGTAACTGGAGTAAGAGGTACAACTACTTTAGATCAAAAAATAGTAGAATACTTTAAAAATGAAGATGCTTCCAGATATGTAGAGGATGATAAGAATACAAGCTATTTTAAATCATCTTACAATCTGGTTTCTAATTTTAATAACGAACCGCTAGGAATTATTTATATCCCTTATTTTGCTGATGACACTAGTAGCAAACAGGAGTTAAGTGAATTTTTAATCAGACTTGGATTTGTTCATGGAAATATGATTTTAATAGCATTTATAATTGCATATTTTATTTCAAATTTTGTGACTAAGTCCTTAGATTCTATAGGTGAGACAATCAAAAAAACAAATCTTCAAAATCAAAATACTAAAATTAATATAAAGAATACTCCAAAAGAAGTGGTTGCATTAATTGACTCCTATAACACAATGATAGACGAACTAAAAAGCAGTGCTGTTAAGCTGGCAAAAAGTGAAAGAGAAACAGCTTGGAGAGAAATGGCAAAACAAGTTGCACATGAAATCAAAAATCCTTTGACTCCAATGAGATTAAGTATTCAAACTTTTGAAAGAGGTTTTAGTAAAGGTCAAGAATTTAGCAAACAAAGGATAAAAGAATTTAGCGACTCATTAATTCAGCAAATTGACACGATGAGTTCTATCGCAACTGCTTTTTCAGATTTTGCTGAAATGCCAGAGCCAAAAAAAGAACGATTAAATGTTGTTGAAGTGGTGGAACTTGCTATTGATATTTTTAATAAAGATCATATTACTTTTAAGTTTTCTTCGAAAAAAATTCAAGCAAATTTTGATAGAACTCAACTTATAAGGGTTATTACCAATTTATTAAAAAATGCTTTTCAAGCAATTCCGGAGAATAGAACACCTAAAATTGAAGTGAATATTTTTGAAAATAATGACGATGTAAACATTTCAATTTCAGATAATGGATATGGTATTTCCAAAGCTGACACAGAAAAAATATTTGAACCAAGTTTTACAACAAAATCCAGCGGAATGGGTCTTGGTTTATCAATGATAAAAAGTATTATTACTGCTTATAACGGAAACATAACCTTCTCATCTAAGAGCAATGTTGGAACAACATTTAATATAAACTTCCCAAAAAATTAACAAATATGTCCTATAATAATTTAACATATGAGATTGAAAATAGGATTAATATTATCTCTATTAATCGACCAGAAAAACTAAACGCATTAAACATTGAAACTTTTTCAGAAATAGATCATGCAATTAAGAGCTCTGTTGCAAACCCTGAGGTCAGGCTAATTATCATTACCGGTGTTGGTGAAAAAGCATTTGTAGCTGGTGCTGATATTAAAGAGTTTGTAGATTTTACAATGGAACAGGCTTATGAGCTTTCTGAATCTGGTCATAAAGTTTTATCTGAAACTATTGAAAGATGTCCAAAGCCTATAATTGCTGCAATAAATGGTTATGCACTTGGAGGAGGGCTAGAATTAGCTCTGGCATGTCATATTCGTGTAGCTTCTGAAAACTCAAAAATGGGATTACCAGAGGTCTCACTCGGAGTTATTCCAGGATATGGTGGTACTCAAAGACTTCCTCAATTAATCGGAAAAGGAAGAGCATTAGACATGATAATGACTGCTAAAATGATAAGTGCAGATGAAGCTTTAACTTTTGGATTGGTAAATTATAAAACAGGTCAAGCTGAGTTAATGGGTTTTGTAAAAAAACTTGCAAATAAAATCTTATTAAATTCATCCAATGCTATAAAGAACGCTATAAAAAGTGTGAATGCAAATTTTGAAGATGGAACAAATGGTTTTGAGGTAGAAATTAATGAATTCAGTAAATGCTTTGAGACTAAAGAATTTAAGGAAGGAACTTCAGCATTCTTAAACAAAAGAAAGCCTGACTTTAACTAAATATTATGTGTTTTTTAACACCTACGTATTTAAAAAAATAAGATATTCGCCTCAAATTTATCATATTGAAAAGATTTTTAATTCTATTTATATTTTTCTTATTTCAACTTTCTATAGGACAAGAAAACAATCTTGTTGAGATCAATATAAATGCGTCTGTATTGGATTACGATTCAAAAAAAGGAATACCATTTTCTGAAGTAAAATTTATTGAAAAAAATGTTGGTGTTTTAACAAATCAAAAGGGTGGTTTTTCCCTAAATTATTTAGACCAAAATATTAACGAAGATGATGTTTTTATGATAACAGCATATGGTTATGACACAATAAAAACAACTGCTGACAAACTATATAAATTTCTCAATAATACTAGTAGGTTCTTTTTAAAAAAAATAGATAGTCCAACCCAGTGGTTTGATGAAGATGAGACAAATGATAATTACATTTTTGGTAAAGTCTTTAGTGTTACTGGCCCCATACAAGGAGCCTCAATAAAAGTTAAAAATTCCTTGATTGAAGCTAAATCTGATTTTGAAGGATTTTTTAAGATTAAAGCTAATGTTAATGACGTGTTATCTGTCAACTTTTTGGGCATGATTGAAAAACAGCTATTAGTTGAAAACTTAGACGACAAATATATTTTACTAAAAACAGATGCTCAAATATTAGATCAAGTAACAATTACTGGGACAACAGAGCTTAGTGATGAGGTCGAAACAAGCTATGGTAAGAAAAAGAAAAAATCCGTAGGTTTTTCTACTTCAACAATCACATCTGAAGATATATCTCCCGGTGCAGTTACAGTGGTTGATGCTATTAGAGGTAAGTTTACCAATGTACAGGTTGCATATAATCAGGATGGTGCCGCGACTGGTAATAAACCTCAGATATATGTAAGGGGTGGAACCCTTTCCATTAACAATTCTGCTGCAGCTATATTTGATGTTGAAGGTTTGATTTATACCGAAGTTCCAGACTTTATTGACCCACAACAAATTGAGAGTATAACATTGCTTCGATCCATGGGTGCTACAAATCGCTATGGAAGCCAAGGAAGAGGTGGAGTTTTCTTAATAAAAATGAAGTCACTGTCTAGAAAAGTTCAAAAATTATTGAATTCATTAAAGGTTAAAGGAAATGACTATAAAGAGCAAGTAGCAAGAATTGACTTTGATTCTCTAAAACCATACTATATTAAAGATTTTGCAAAGGCTACTTCTTTAGCTGAAGCTAAACAGCAATTTATTACCTTAAAGGATGGTGTTTATGAATTATCCGTTCCTTTTTATATCGAATCGTTTGACTATTTTAAAAACATTGACAAACAATTTGCCGTTAATATTTTAAAATCAATTGCAGATAAAGCAAAAGATAATCCAAAGGCTTTGAAGACTATTGCATATAAGCTTGAAGAAATTGGAGATTTTAATACAGCAAAAATTATATATCAACGATTATTATCTATAAGACCCTTGGATGAACAATCATACAGAGATTTAGCATTGATTTATAAAGAAAATGCAGACTATGAATTAGCAGCATCTTTATTTGACATCATGCTTAATAACAAAATAAAAAATGTGAATATGTTAGGTCTACAAGAAACAGTTGTTAACGAAGCAGCTCACTTGTATTGGACAAAAGCGAATAAACTCGTTTTGACTGATTTTCCGTTAAAAACCCTAAAGACTTTTGTGCCAAAAAATGATTGGAGAAATTTTGGGTTTGATTACAGAATCATTTTTGACTGGAATGATCCCGCGGTTGAATTCAACGTTCAGTTTGTTGACCCAAAAAAGAAATATTTTAATTGGTCACATACAGTTCTCGACGACAAAGAACTTCTTGAAGACGAATTAAATTATGGATATAATACAGAGGAGTTTATTATTGAAAAATCTGACAAAGGAAAGTGGCTCATAAATATTGAAAACTATTCAATTCAAGACGAGTCCAACCCAACATACATTAAATATACAGTCTTTAAAAATTACGGGAGACCAAATGAAATTAAGAAAGTTGAGGTAATTGATTTAAACAAATTAAAACAAAAAATTACCCTAGATGTTTTGAATTATTATAACTAACAATGTTCGTTATAAGCCCCTTTTAAATTTTGTGAAATCATTTCAGCAGCCCTACCTTCAATGTGATGTCTTTCTAACATGTGAACCAATTCACCATCTTTAAATAAAGCTATTGCAGGTGAGCTAGGAGGAAATGGAGCTAGATAATACCTTACTTTTTCTACAGCCTCACGATCTACTCCTGCAAAAACAGTTGTTAAATGATCAGGCTTTTTATCGTTAGCTAAGCTAGTAATTGCACCAGGTCTGGCATTAGCAGCAGCACATCCACATACAGAGTTCACAACAACTAAAGTTGTTCCTTTATTAGAAATCATATTTTCAACATCATCTGTGGATTTAAGCTCATCAAATCCTTGATCAGTAAGTTGTTTACGCATTGGATAAACTAATTCTTCCGGATACATTTAATTTTTTTTTGGTTAATTATGCAAATATATAATCTTTTCAAATAATTCCTCTTTAGTTTTATTATTTTCGCAGATAGAGATTATGGAAGACTTAGTTAATATATTGGAGGGTTTTTTCATTTCGTTAGAAAACCCGATTTTACAAGCTTTTGTAGCAGGATTATTCACCTGGATATTGACTGCTCTTGGTGCAAGCCTTGTATTCTTTTTTAAGTCAGCTAACAGAAAATTTCTTGATGCAGCTCTTGGGTTTACTGGAGGAGTTATGATAGCAGCCAGTTTTTGGTCTCTTTTATCTCCAGCTATTGCTGCAGTAGAAAAACAGCATGAACTAGGCCTAACTAACCTACCTTCTTTTTTGCCACCAGCTATTGGATTCTTTTTTGGCGCATTTTTTATATATTTTCTTGACAAAAAAATACCTCACTTACATCTTTTTAAAAAGCTTGAAGAAGCAGAAGGTCCAAAATCTGATTTAAAGAAAACTGAGTTACTTGTTTTAGCCATTGCAATTCACAATATCCCAGAAGGATTAGCGGTTGGTGTTGCATTTGGAGCATTAGCATCCGGCTTGGATATAGGTTTTACATTAGGAGGAGCAATAGCACTTGCTATAGGTATGGGTTTACAAAATGCACCTGAGGGTTTTGCAGTTTCAATGCCCATGAGAAGAGCGGGCTTTAGTAGATTTAAATCTTGGCAATGGGGACAACTATCAGCAATTGTTGAGCCTATTTTCGCAGTGATTGGTGCAGCGGTAGTCATACTAGTTTACCCTATTTTACCTTACGCATTAGCTTTTGCTGCTGGAGCAATGATATTTATTGTTGTTGAAGAAGTGATTCCTGAAAGTCAAAGTGGTGGTAATGCAGATATTGCTGCAATGGGATTGATTGCAGGTTTTATTGTGATGATGTGTCTTGATGTAGCGCTTGGCTAATTAACTACACCCACAATCTTTTTTGGAACAATTTCCTGTTGATTTTTTTGGACTAAATTTTTTAAATAAGTAGATCACAGCTAAAACAACTGATGTTACAACTAAAATATTTTGAAAATTAATATCCATTAGCTAAGTATTTGAAATGAAATTAGAGAAATAAAATAAGCTAAGGCTGTCATTATTATAAATTGAAGTATAGGCCATTTCCATGAATTAGTTTCCTTCTTTACAATGGCTAGTGTACTCATACACTGCATAGCAAATGCATAAAATAATAGAAGTGATACCCCCGAGGCAAGCGTAAATATTTTATTTCCATTAGCGTCAGTTTCTCTAGCCATAATATTTTTTATTTCTTCTTTTTTTCCTTCAGAATCATCATAATTGTCTATGTTATAGATGACAGCTAATGTACCAACAAAAACTTCACGTGCTGCAAAAGAAGTTATTATACCAATACCAATTTTCCAATCATAACCGAGTGGCTTAAATACCGGCTCAATACTTTTCCCGATAAAACCTATAAATGAGTTTTCTAGTTTTATCGAAGCTTCTAGAGTTTGAATTTCTTCAATAGATATTTCTTCGACATTTTCGGATATATAATCTCTTGGATTTTCAAACTTATCTCCAATTCCATTAGTTGCTAGTACCCATAATATTACGGAAATAGCAAGAATTATTTTTCCAGCTTCAACAACAAATGATTTTGATTTTTCAAAAATAGTATAGAACACGTCTTTAATTCTTGGAAATTTATAATTCGGCATTTCCATTACAAATATTGATCTCCTTTTAATTTTTAGAATCTTAGTTAAGATTAATGAAGACAATAAAGCTGTAATGAAACCAATTAGATACAAACTCATAAGTGCAATTGCCTGATAGTTTAATCCAAATAT
>Ga0129351_1001191_pt1 | contig 10175 bp, 9 predicted proteins | sample CPBDNA_8_FD_94423 | JGI IMG/M metagenome (GOLD analysis project Ga0129351, IMG submission 94423) | Freshwater to marine salinity gradient microbial communities from Chesapeake Bay, USA - CPBay_Sum_27_0.2_DNA | ecosystem: Environmental > Aquatic > Marine > Coastal | place: USA: Chesapeake Bay... | reverse complement strand
CGAATCAACGTAAGCCTGACCTCCAAAGATTTCCTTTAGTGATTCTTCGGACATACCAAGAGCAATGGCTCTGGCAGTTGTCTCCATACCAGCGCCACCGGGGCGGAGAGGGCTAATAACTTCTTTCTGGAACTGTTCGTTAACACGGTCTCTAGCCTGTTCTGGTGTTTCAGCGGTATCAATGTTAAGTTGTGCAAGAACCTTGTCACCAGCACCAGCAACGTTTGTTCCAGCAATCTTGCCACGCTGATCCGCAACATCCTGTAAGTGCTGCTTGAGACCTTGGTTAAACTGAGCGTAAGCAACGGAGTCACCACCAAGCTGATCGTGTGCGTTCTTTAAATGCTCGTTGTAGTATCTGACTACCGAGTCAACGATCTCCTGCTCTGTGGCACCTGGGGAGATAACCTCCATAGCGAAGGCTTCTTGAGCCTTTGGGGCGTTAACCGCTCTGTTGAACTGTGACTGACCCTGTGCCTCTTCGTCAGCGAGTTCGGACTGGAATGTTCTTTCAAGGTTTGCCTTGGCGACATTGACATCTGTGATGCCCCTGGCTGTAACCTCTTTGAGGTCGCTTTTAATCTTCTCAAGCTCAACAATAAGTTCCTTGTCAGCTAGAAGACCAGACTGACGGAGACGAGACAGCGCAAGCCTACGCTCTTTGAGAGCAGACTGCTGACGCTGAATGTCTTCAATCAATGCAGTAGATGCACCGGGAGTAATAGACTCCTGGGAGACAAGATATTTTAGAATGTTATTGAACTGCTGCTGCTTGAAATTGTAGTGGTTTGCTAGATTGGCAGCAAGGTATTGAGCATTGGTTGCCATTGATTATCTCCTAATCTTCATAATATTCTGGTAGGTCATAGCGAGGGTTCATTGTGTCTGTTGGTCTGAATACTCCTAATCTTGCGGCTTCTGCTGCGTCAAACTGAAAGGTTGGTTGTGACCCTAGAGCAGCAAGCGCTCTTAGATCTGCCTGCGGGTCAAAGGCTGCCGTTGTGGGAGGCGGAGGTGCCCCTGTGGGCGCTCCTGCTGGTGCTTGGGTGGTCATACCTAGCGAGCCCATCTGAAGCCCTGCTGAGGTCGCTAGACCTCCTATGTCACCTGCAAGCTGAGCGGCTGCTTGTTTCCTACGCAACTGATCCTGGGACACCTGAGCTTCCAAACGAGCAAGTTCTTGTAAGTCCATCTGACGTGCTTGGATTTCTGCCTGACGAAGTTCACGCTCTACCTGTGAGCGCTGCTCTCTGATGGCTTCCTCGGAGGCTAGTTGCTGCTGGATTAGAGCACCACCTGAGATACCTTGTAGGGCAGCAAGCTCTCCTTGGCGGGCAATGGCTTCACGCTCTGCACCTGCTACGATGCCTTGACCAATGCTGGCAAGCTCAGCCGCTTCCTGTGGAGTGAGTCCAAACTTACCTGCTGCGTAGTCTTCACGCATCTTATCAAGACGTGCTGCTCTTTCTTTTTCAGATCTTGTTGGTAGAGCGTTAGCAACACCAGACCCAATAGCTGACGCTAGACCTGCTCCTGCTAAAATTGCTCCTGCTAAAACTAAGGGCACTGGCATGTTTCTAGTCTCCTCTAATAAATGTTTTGTCTATGTGCAGTTCTGCTAGATAAAAAGATGTAACTATTTTTGCACTGAACCTCTCTGGCTGACCAGTATTATAGTATAAGCCAATCAACTTCCCATTCCTTTATTGAACCACTCAACCTGAAACTCAGTTCTTCCTTGAAGGCTCATGTGAATTGGATAAAGATCCCATGGAGTTTGAGGATCATACTCATTACCTGGACCGTCTTCAAATAACAAACATCCCACAACAAAGAAACTATGCTCACCAAACTGGTCTGTGCTGGTAATTCTAAGTTTACCCATCATGTGATTATCTCTGAACAAAAGATGATGCTGAGTGGGAATTAAATTTCCTTTTCTAAAACCGACTCCATTGTAACCAACACCCAGCAAGTCAACGACACCATCTGGGTCTTTGTGAAGTAGAAATAGTTTACCAAAACGGTAAGGGTCAACAGCAGAGGGGCTTAGTCCTGCGGCAAACCCGTTTTGATAGTTACTTCCAACCTGACTTTGAGTAAGAGCATTGTTTAACATGTTATTGAAAATAGTCTTGACTCTAACATAAACATCACAGAGTGAATCAATTCTTACAGTCACACCGCAGTCTGGAACTGGAATCATTTTAGAATATTGATCAAGTGCGTCATTGAATCTATGAAGGATAGTATTCAATCCTCCATTCTCAGGCTTACCTGATGGTGGTGCTAACTGATAAGAGTTGTTTCCTTTAGACCCAGCATTTAAAACTGAGACATACTCAACAGCAACCAAGTTAGCAACTTCTTTGGTAAAGTAATGAACACCTCCAGACTCACCTCTCCACTCAAGTTCTCTTCCTGAAATCTGATCTAGTTCAGGTCTAACAACATGAGCTTTAGTTATCTGTCCAGCACTAATGTCATCGTTATCTAGATTACCACCGTTCAGTTCACTTCGGTAAGCATCAACTCTGTCTTCAATAATTGTCTGGGTTATAGTTGTTCCAGATGAAATAGTTCCGGGTGAGTAAGGCATTAGGCTACGCTCCTTCTTAAGACATGGGCAAAGACAGTTGAACCTGCTTGAACTCTAATTGCAGGACTAGCTACAACACCTGTTTGACTTCCAGTTCCGCCAGTAGGGTCAGCAAGAATTTTAAATTGTAATGCCGTCTCAGTTCCTAAAACGATGTAATGCATTGCCATATGAAAGGTTTGATAAGTTCCAATGCCAACATTTAGTGGACCTGTGTAAACAGTCTCACCAGAAGAGAAAGAAACATTGGCGCCAGTTGTGGTTGTTCCCCAGCGACACCAAGGACTTACTCTAAAACTGCATGACCTACTTCCAGCTACTGGATTAAAGCCTGCTCCGTTGACATTTTCTTCCCAAGACAGTTCGGCATAGTAGTCAGCGTGCTTGTCTGTTCCAGCATTGATGCTTGGTGTTTCTAAGGTTGTTGATGCAAAACCACCACTAGTATAATCCGTTGACCCATACTGAATGCAACTCATCTGTCCAACGAATTCAACAACAATAATGTCTCCTAGCTGGAGAGCATCACAGGTTGGAGAATCGACAAGAATAGTCAAGTCATTACCAAGACTACTTTCAATATACGCGCCACTTATGGCTTGACGAACATAGTCAGTTGTTACCTGATCCGCTCCAAGGCTAATGTAGTAAGGGTTGCCTGCTCCCTCTCCAGGCGTAAGAGTGAAGCCATCAATCTTGTTGCTGAAAGTTTCTAGACCAAAACCTTCGTTAGCAAACTGATCGCGGGCAATAGAAGTTACAGTTCCTTCCAGTCCGTTAGTTTTGTAAGTGTTGTTGAAGTCATCTGACTTAATCTCAGCGCCTTCAACAAATGGTGTAAAAGTCTTTAGAGCCATTAGCGAATCCTCGTAACAAAGTGGTAAAGATACTTGCCAATTCTAATTCTCTCAGTCTCACCATTCAGCAACGTACCTGAGTGCACAGAGCAGTAAAGATCAACTCTTAGGTTGCCACCTGGGTTGTAGAAGTAGAAGGGGATGGACACTGTGCCGTGGTTTGCTTTGAACACTGCGTCAGTCTCGCCTACCTTAGCTCCGTTGACATAGATAGAAAAAGCAGTTCTTGGAAGGTTGTTTTTAATTCCGGCAACATTTTCATAATCAATGAACGTTCCCTCTTCGTTAAAGCCAATAGAGCCAACCTGAAACTGAATTTGTAAAAGACCAGAAGCCATGCCTTGCTGTTCGTTAGTGTGGTTGTTTGAATCAAACTTGTAAGGCGCCCAGCCTGTGTTGTTGGTAGTAAAGCCTCCTCCAGTTGCATTTGTGAAACGATGAAAGGAAACACCCTGGAAGTCCTTTGCTTCTAGACCCTCGGTGGCTGAACCAGCAGGGAAGTTGTGTCTGTCAAGAGCACCGTTGGCAGTCTCGAAACAAATCTGCGTGTTCTCGTTGAGAGGGTTGGCTTGAATGTCGTTGGTGTCAACAACAGTGTTTGTAGAAGGATATAGTTTCATGAGAGTCCTAAGATAGTTTGCATTGCACTATGGTTGGTGTCCGAGTCTCCAGCCGCGAAGTTAAGTTGCTTGATTCCAGCAGGCGTTTCAAAGTTTATTTGGAAACCAATAATGGCTACTGGCTGACTACCAGAGAAGCGAAGCTTCCACCAGCGAGCACCACCTGACCCTACCTCGCCCTTGGATGTACGACCTGGACCATCTACAAGCTGAAGTGAACCAAATGGGTTTGAGATGCGAGTGCCGTTTATTTCCCTTGCAGAGTAACGGTTTACGTCGATGTTTGTGACCTTTGCACCAAAGCCTTGATCTGTCTTAGCAGTGCCATAAACGCCAGCCGTTGTTTGCTCAGAGTTGTAAGTTATAAAGTTTGTGTCAAGTGCTACCGTCTCTGTGTTATAATCAAGCGGCTTCCAATCGACACCAACTCTCATGCTCCCCCCGCCAGAGACGTTCTTGTATGTAAAGAGAGTAATGTCGAGCACACGCTTGATAATGTTTTGATCTGCAAAGTCTAGCCAGTTTGTTTCCCAAACATAGTCAGGTGAGCCTGTTGTGCGAAGACGGTTCTGTGATAGACCTTCCTTGTAACCAACACCAAGTGTTCCACACCAAGTCATGATGCCACCGTTTTGAGTTGACTCGTCAACACCATCAATAACTGGGAGGTTGGTTAGACCTGAGTTAGAACCAAAGGCAACCCAACGCTCGGGCAGGTAAGTAAAGCAGCCGACTGGAATATTTGTTCTTCTCGACCAAGACTTGATAGGAACGTGGTAGCAGAAGCCTTCCGTTGCAAAACGACCACCATTGACCGGGCAGTGTGCCCAGTATTCCTTGTCTCTGTCCGAGTAGATTGCGACTACACGACCAAGGGAGTTAGCAGAAATAGATTCTGTAAGTTCATCAATCTCTGCTCCCAGTTGGACAACGCCAGCCTGTCCAGCGTAACGTGAATCACTGGATGCCCCTGAGAGGGCGTAGAACTTCTTGTCGTGCCCTAGAAAGACCAACCCGACTCCTGGGACGGCTTGAATGCTGTGAGGGCTGAGAGAGCCTATTCCGCCCACGAGAGGTTCAATTCTAAATGGAAGCTCTAGGTTGTTGGTTGGGACAAGGACATCAATGGCACGCTCACGGAAAACATAACAAACATTGTCCGTTGCATAGAGAGCAGTAATAGCACCACCGTCTGTCGATCCCAAGTCGAAGAAGTTGAATGCCGGGAACTGCTCTGGGAAGTTGCCTTTGCTGAAGTAAAGGATGCTGCTGTTTTCAGAGGAGCCGGCAAGGATCAAGTGGTTCTTAAATGCAGCACCGTAAGTAAGACCGGGTGGGATAGGCGCTGAATCTGAAACAGAAGGAGCAACAGAACCAAGACCAGAATCAGGCATCATGTCAAAGAAGACTGTGCTTGTGTTGTCGTTTAGATCTACACAGAAATATAACTCCTGTCCAGCACCGGGACGAAGCTGTCTGGCTCCCTGCTCGCCACCAATTTTAATTCCGTTTGTGCCCCCACGCTGGTTTTTGGTTCGGTAGATGCGGCGCTTCATTGTGCCTGGAGGACCGAGAGGAATGTAGTCGATGCTGAGACCGTGCTTGTATTCGGAATAGTTTAAGTTTCTTACCTGACCAGTGGCGCGATAGTGCCAAGCAACCTGAGACGAAACTGGAGAGATAGGTGACTCTGCACCAGTGTCGGTAATAAATGAGTAGGCATACTGAAAGCAGTTGTGAGTTTGGATAGGGTATTCGTCAACCGTGTTGTTAGCAGTAAGTGTAACCGTCTCTGGTGAAAGACCCATACCCAAGTTGCCAGCGCTGTCAAAGAAGTTGATGCCTGCTTTTCCAAAACGCTGACGAAGTTGAAGGTCGCCGTTTGTTTGCGTGCCCAAGTTATCGTCAAATGTGCCAGGCGTCTCGACTGGTGTTGGCGCCTCTGGTGTGCTGTGAAAGAATGCTGTGCGAATGCGACGACCACCGCTGTAAAGAAGGGGAGGGTCTTCGCCGTTGATGATAAAAAGATTTTTTCCAATCTTGATGTAAGAGGTTCCTGGGTCATTACCGCGAGGAACTGCTCTGTTTGTAGCAAGTGTGTAGACGCTCTGACCGATAATAACTTTGAGAGTTAGCGACTCAGCATTCCCTGACAACTCTTCAAACAGAAGGCACTGCGTTGAAGATCTGTGACGCTGGTAGGAGTAGATAGAATAGATGTTGCCTGTGCTTGGCTCGCCTGACGGAACAGCGTCTACGTCTGGATTGTACCAAGAACGAAAGCTACGATCGTTCTTCCAGCACATACGATGCTCGTCGTAGCGCATGTTCTCTATGTTCTCAGCGGCAGTAGCGTAAGGGCGCTTGTCAATGCCGCCAAGAAATTTAATGTTCATATCAGCCATGACTTACCCTCTGTATATGAGTGTCCTGTTCGGATAGAGCCTACTAAACTTTCCAGCGCCCCAGGACATGCTCTGAGCCCTTTGAAGAACAATGTCCCTGTCTCCACCGTAGCGAGCATCAAGAGCCCTCACACGGTCGTTGTAGCGCTTCTCAGCAGCACGACTGGCATTAAGGTTGTCGTACTTCGCGTAGATGTCAATGAGTGCCTTGTCAATGATTAGGTGATGAAACTCTGAAGGAAGGTGAGGAACATCGTAATCGGATGCAAGGTCGTGTGGCTTCCAGAGATAACGTAGGTGGAAGAAAGTAACTTCTGTGGGGATGTCTTCACCTGCAACGGTAAAGCTCTTGTCAACAACAATAGGACGTGGATGGAAACGAACTTTTTTGATTCCCGTGCTTTCATTCCAACGAGCATCGGAATACTCTCCCTGCTTGATGTTGTTTAGAATAGTGGCGTTAAAAGTAACAGATGCTACGGTTGTGTCGTCAAGGTAGTCGTTGAGTGTTCCAATCTTGTAGAAGATGAACTGGTTCTCATCGGACTTCTTGCGAGCGTAGTAAACATTGTAGCGGTACTTTGCTGTAAGGTCGGTGTTTCCGATTGACTGATCAAAGGCAATAGCAATTGTGTCATTAGAAGAAGTGGTGACTGACTCAATGTCAGAGAAACCTGACTCACTTCCGTCAGCAGCAACAACCGTGTAAGCAAAGTAGTAAGTGTCGTCTGGGATACCAGAGCCAGCACCACCAGCAGTAAGTGTTAGAGTGTTTTCTATTTCGCCCACCCACTCTTTCGAGTAGGACACATAGAAGTTTGGACGACCGTTCGTTGTAAGGTCTTGGCTGAGATCAATGTTCACATCAATTCTGCGCGGGATACCGTGAATCTTTCCTGCGCGAGAAGAAGCATTGATAGGGAAGTTTGGAAAGCTTATGTCCATTACTTCGAGAAGGTCATCGGGCATATAAGCGAAGCGATGAATTATCGTGAAGTTACTGCTGATAACAGTTGTTCCTTCATAGGGACGGTCAAGCTTGATAGCAAGATTGCTAAGAACATTCTCAATACGGTAGTAGACACCGGCTGTGTTGTCTTTAACAAAGGCGCCAACAAACTTTGCTGAGGCATCTTCGTCAGTCGAAGGGTCAACAAAAGCATTGTTGAATTGAGCAACGTCAGAGCCGTGTGTAAAGGTAAGTGTGTTTTCACCAATGGTTCCGCCGCTATTTAGCACATCACCATTTAGAAGATCTTTAAAAATGCGAATGTCAGTTTCCTTAATGTTAAACATGTAAGGACGACGCATCCAGATCTCAAGGTAAGCGTCGTTGATAACTGAGTCAAGGTAACGGCTCAGAGGAGCACTGGGGACAGGTGTGTAGTCTAACTGATTTTTAATTCTACCGCGAATCTGAGCCAAGTTCATAAATTATCTCCAATGCAAGGATGTCCTCTGGTGGGAGTTATCAGATTAGGTCGAAACCCCATCCCACCAGAGGACATAAAGTTTTTTAGCTGAAGAGTCCGATAACGAAAACGTCAGCCGTGTTGTCCGCAGCAGCCTCAAGGCAAACGGCAACAGGGGCAACAGTGTCACCCGCAGCATAAGCAACGGCACGACCAGCAGTGGAACCCACGGAAAGTGGAGCACCCTCTGCAACAGCCGTGGTGACGTTGGCTCCCTCGGCGTAGCCCTTAACGACAACCTGGACGCGGAAGTCAGAAACTTCAGAAACGTCAATGGTGTCGAGGCAAACGCCGATTGCCTGCTTGGTTGGAACAGCGTCAATGTCTGCTGGCTTCACGTAGAGAACACGGTCAGCGCCGGTCTGGGTCGTGTCAAAGCAAACAAAGTCACCTGCCGTAATGTCAGCGGACGCAAGGAACGTCTCAGTGACGCGACGGTCAGACGCAGCAACCTCGTCGTTCTTAGCGGAAAGATACTGTACTAGATCAGATGTAGCCATAATTTACTCCTATTACTCAGAATCTGAGTCGGTGAGAAGGGCACTGGAACCAAGGTGGTTTGCAGTCAAACCGCCCATGAAGAGAATTCTACCGTAGCGACCATCGTAGCCACTAATGTTCTCAAAGCCAGTGAAGGTGAAGTCTGCACCCGTGTGGGTGTAGAGGCAGATGCCGTCAAGGTTAAGCATCATCATAGAAGCGATTTCGTTACCCTGCGAAGTTGCTCCGGGTGCGGAGAACGGCATGGCACGCTCTGGGACAATGACACCAGACGAGAACTGAAGGCTTGTAACGCCGTTCGAGTCTAGCGTAGCAGCATCAACGTAACGCTCCTGCGCAAAGAGCGCGTTGCGGTAGTTGACGTAAGCTAGAGGAGAAGCAAGCGTTAGGTGGAAGCGTCCACCGTCACCACCAGCAGGCATGACGGTTGAAGCGTTAGCCTCAAGCTCGTACATGTTCTTAATGAGGTTGGTGACACCAGCGCCAGCACCGTCCTTGAACTGGTTCTGAAGACCGACAACACCGGTACGGTTTAGAGTACCCATGGTGTTGGTCTGGGAAGCAGGGACACGGTTCTCAAGGAAACCAGTGCTAACACCAGGAGCCGTGCCACCGTCAGCGGCAGTAAGACCGTTAAGTGTGCCCATGGAGGTGAAAGAAGAATCGTTAGCAACGATCTGCTTGTTAACCTGACGCATAAGAGCGCTCATGGCATTCTTGTAGCGAGCCTCGGCAAGATCAATGATAGCCTTGTCGCCAGCGTTCTCGGCTTCCTCACGACCGGAGATTAGAACTGGAATTGCAATGCGTGTCCAGTCGTACTCAGCCTGGTCAGTGAAGTCCTGAACAGAAAGATCAAGTGCCTCCCAGCCAGAGTCGAGAACAGTCACAAGGGAGTGCTCCTTCGTCTCTACTGGAACGACGAGTTTGTAACCGCCTGAGAAAGACTTAATCTTTCCAAGCTTCTTAGCGTAACTAATGAAGGGAGTCGTCTCAAAAAGACCTTCCGCCACCTCGTCCTCAATCTCGTAGATCGTGGTGGAGAGAACGTCATTTGAAATCCCTGAAAGTGTAATACCCATAATGTTATTCCTTTATGTGTGGGATTGGTGTTCTGGTGGCGTGGCTCTATTCTGAGGTGCCGGTTTACAAAGTTAAAAGTTTGAAGGTTATTGCCTGAGCAGTCCTTACAATAACAAAATAAGTTGTCAAAACTAGTCCCGATACTCAGTCCATTTGAGGTAGAGCTTTGTGTCCGTATTTTTTTCATAAGCATCCCTGAGACTCCACCACAGATCCGTCCCTAGAATCATAAGAAGTCCTTGCTCAATGTTCTCACGCACAGCTATGTTCTGGACACCAGTGCGGTCACTAGCATAATGCATTCTCGCTTCCGTAATAGCCTCTACAACCTCTTCTCTTAAATCATCCAACTCTTCTACCGTTGGACGACGATAAGCTTTTCTCCAGCCCAAATGAACCTCCTATCATTATTTTAAAACAGGTTGTCTTAAAGGTCAAGCAGATGCCTAGCCACGCCTATCTCCGCCTAGAGAAAGTTAAACTCGATTCGCCTAGAAAGCGGTTCTATAAAAGTGTTGACGGGAGTAAACCCCTGTCTAATCTGCCGGTGTTGGGACTGGGGTAAACACTAAAATTTGGTGTGCGTGTAAGAGCACCTTACAACATATCACCGAAAAGTCAATATCAAAGGGTACTAT
>Ga0129351_1001190_pt1 | contig 10178 bp, 5 predicted proteins | sample CPBDNA_8_FD_94423 | JGI IMG/M metagenome (GOLD analysis project Ga0129351, IMG submission 94423) | Freshwater to marine salinity gradient microbial communities from Chesapeake Bay, USA - CPBay_Sum_27_0.2_DNA | ecosystem: Environmental > Aquatic > Marine > Coastal | place: USA: Chesapeake Bay... | reverse complement strand
CAGCGGCGACAGCCAGCTTTCAGGTAGGGCTGAACTTTACACCAACGATGAAAACATTGCCGGTTGAGCCAAACTTGCCTAGCGGGTCGTTAAAAGGATTTAAGAAACGCATCTTTGAAGTAAACGCAGAATTGTTTGAAACGCAGTCTTTGTCTATTAACGGGTCGCTGATACCGTTTCGCAGTTTTGGCACTAATGTGTTAAACTCATCCGTGCAAGAGTTTACAGGCATCAAGACGATTAATGGCATGCTTGGCTATAGCTATGATGGCCAGATAACAGTAACCCAAGATGTACCGCTGAAAATGTCAGTGCTGGGCATCGAGTACAAAGTGAGCATAGGGCAATAATATGGCACAGGTTGCAGTACCAGTAGGAATGGCCGCAATATCGGGCGCGGTGGGTATACAGGGCGCCAAGGCAGAGGCGCGCGGTCTAGGTGCGCAAGCAACGCAGACCCGCATGCAAGCGCGCTCTGAAGCGCTAAAGTACAAGCAGCAGGGTGTGCAAGTATTGGACAACATGCTACGCACTATGGCGACACAGAGAGCCGCCGCTGGGGCTGGCAACATTGATGCGTATTCTGGTAGCGCGGCGTTTATGCGTGTGATGACGCAAAAAGCTGGCGCTGGCGAGTATTACACCACACGCGAGGGGCAGACGATTGTGACGCGGCAGGGTGAGTTACAGGCGATGGAATACGAGCGCCAAGCCAGCGCGGTTATGAAGGCGGCGCGCAATCAGGCAATTATGGGCATGATGCAGGCTGGCGTTGGCGGGATGAACATTGGCGGCGCGCCTACGGGCGGCATGACGCCGACAACAATTCAGCAAGCGGCATCAGCGCAAGTGCAAGGGTTTGGCGGTATTTACGACCCGTTGGCGCCGGGCGGGTTTAGGTAGGTTAGTATGGCAGAGCGTTTAAAAAGATACAGACCACTAGGCGTTAGCATTCCCACCGTGCCAACCGTGGACTATGTGGCTACGGGCCGGGCGCAAGCCAGAGCTATGGCGCCTATCCAGCGTGGCTTGGATAGCATGACAAACTTTGCGCTAAAGAAGTTTGAGGAGAAGGCGCTAATAGAGGGTGCTGAGTATGGCGCTCAGAACGCGCCCACAAAGCAACAGCTACAAGACGCGCAGGGCGATATCGAGGATCTAGTACCGGGCGACCAGACTACCGTGTTTGGGCGCGCCGCACGCAAGGCCGCGCTGGGTAGCATGATGACAAACTTTGAAGTGTCAGCGCGCGAGGAAATGATAAACTTGCAGACGCAAGCGCAGTTGCAGGACATGGACGTTGCAACATTTACTGAACAGTCCAACGCAATTATTGACGGGTACACATCAACACTACAAGACATTAGTCCGGCAACAGCGTTAAAGTTCCGCGCCACCATGGCGACTGTTGGCAATAGCGCATTGCTTGCTCATTCAAAGGAGCAAATAAAGAAACAACAAGAGGCCGAAGAGTTTGCGCACATGAGCGCTATGGATATTATGGTAAATGGTGACGCAACGCGTGGCATACCAAGTTCTGTGGCAACAATTATTAGCGAAGGCTCGACAACTACTTATGACGCGTTTGGTAATATGCAACATGTGTCTGTGCGCGAAAAAATAGACACCGTGCGAAACAACCTTAAAGAGTTAGGGTTTTCTGTAAGAGATAAGGCTGGCGCAGAAAAGTATTTAAAGACGTTTGATGCAAAGGTAGCCGAAGCGATGAATGCAGAAGTGGCTAATTTTGTTTTGGCTAACCCACTTAAAAATTTAAAAGCGCTAAAGTCCGGCGATATTAAAGACCCAAAAATGCAAGACTTGTGGGTGGGCAACATGGACGAGGTACAAAAGTCTAACGCCATCAGTGCCGCGTATTCAGCGCTGTCAGAAGAGCAACAAAGAGAAAACGCTTTAGAGGCGCAGAGAGAAAAAGATTTAAAGAAGCAAGCAGACAAGGCGTATGTTAATATAGTTGATGCGTTGCAAAGTGGGGATGAGCAAGCGCGAGATGCCGCGCTGTCAGTCTTGCGCATTAGCGACCCCAGCAAGTATGAAGAGTTTAGCAAGCGCATACAAACTGGCGATGTTAACGATGACGCTAGAACCGTTGTTATACTTGAGCAACAACTAGCAGATCGTCAATTAAGGTCTAGCTTTGTTACGTCAGAATATCTGGCTGGTAACATTGGCCTAACAACATTCAAAACTTATATGAATGCCGCTAGCGCTCTTACTGATAAGCGCTATCAGGCGGCTGGAACGCGTGCTAAATTCTTGTTGGGGCTACCTGACACGCCTTTAATAAACCCACGCGGTAGCGAAAGAAAAGCACAACAAAAGGTGGCTGCTATAATGGTGGAGCTACAAGCAAAGCAGTTTGACCCAACTACCCCAGAGGACTTTGACCCGCTGGCGTTTGTTGAAGAAAGAGCCAGCAAATTATTGGCAGACATGGACAAAGCAACAGATAAAGAAATTGCTAACGCAACAAGGCAAATGCCCAAAATTGCAACTGCGCTTGGGCTTGATAAAAACGCATCTTATTCAGAAATAGCAGCCGCGTTTGCAAACACATCAAACCCAGTAATTAGGGACACTTATGAAGATACGATGGACATACTGGCCGAGGCTAACTAATGACAACAGAGCTTGAACGCGAAATATTAAAAGTGCTGGACGCCAACAACTTTGGCCTTAGTGTTTATGCCAAGCCCGGCGCTGACGGCATCTCGCGCGCTGAGATTATGGATAGCTTGCCAACATCAATAGGCCCGGCTGGTGAGCTTGCGGCAGAAGAAGTTGCGCGCACTATGGATTTGAGCCGAGAAGAGCAAGAAGCTGAAATGCGCGCGCAAGTACCGGCTCTTAAAGGCGCGGCTACTGGCGCGGCTGTAGCTACAGCCACGACAATCCCTGACATTATCGGCCTTGGGTACGGCGGTGTAAAAGCGTTGTTAGCAAAGGAAGGCGAAAAAGGGCAAGCGTTCCTAGATGGTTTGTCTAGCATATCTGGCAAGTATGGGTCTGAATTAGCTGGTGAAATGTATGCAGAACATGTTGGCAAGTTAGATGTGTCTGACGAAGAAAAAGCCGCAATGATGACCGGCTACCAAGCCGGTGAATTTGGCGGCATACCCGGATTAGCTGGCGCGTATCAGCTTGTTAAGAAGGGCGTTAAGGCCGCGCCAGATTTTATCGAGGGCGCTGGTGACGCGGCCAAAGCGCGGATGGGCGGCGCAACGCTAACTAGCGGTGTGAACCCAGACCCGCTGATTGCTGCGGCTGGTGATGCTGTGAAGGCGATGAGAAACAAAGGCGTTGGTGCAACAGACAACCCTATCGCAATAGACTTGCCGGAAATAAACCCAGATGAATTAGTAGGAAAAAAGATTTTTCCCATACAGGCTGACCTGACTAAAGCTGGGGGTTCGTTTACAGGAATTGATAGCTCACAACTTGACGAAGCAATTCCGTTGCAAGGTGGCCCTGACTTTCCATTGTTGCAAACATCTTCTGACGGCAAAGTGGTTTGGGCCGTTGATGCTAAAGCTGTCACCAGCAAGAAGCTGGGCAAAGACGCTGACTACGCTGTTGTTATGGCTATGTCTCCACAGGCCCACAGAACAAACGCAACTGTAATAAAATCTATAACAGATAACGCTTTAGCCTATGCGCGTGATGGCCGCATCGACCCACAAGGCTTATCTCAAATTGATGATGTTATTAAAAAGCCATCCGCTGACCCGGTCTTAAAGCGCATGCCAGAGTTTCCGGGACTTGCATCACCTGACGCGGCAGAGTGGATGCGCAGTGCATCCTTTGACGAGCGTAAACGCATAGCGCAAGTTCTGTCATCACCTATGGCTCAAGACTTAGGGGCGCCAAATGTGCAACGTATTTTGGACGAAACATCTGAAGGCGCATATACTGGCATGAATTTAAATGACAGCATCCTTGTTATTAAAATTGACAAAGAGGCTGGGGCCGTTGAGCTTGGCAAGGAACCCGGCACAGTGCCGCATCACAGCTATAAGTTTGGTTTAAAGGGTGAGCCAGTAGGACGGTTGCCCATGGTTAATGTGCAAAACCTGTTTCCTGATTGGTTTGATAAACAAGCGCCTATCTGGGAACAAAAACAAAAAGCGTTTGAGGCTGGCGAAACACCTATGCCGCCAAACCCTAGAAGGGCGTTCCAATTCCAGCTACCAGTAGAAACAATTACCCCTGAAAAGGCAGACAAAATAAAACGCCTTAAAGTGCAATCCATCAAATCGCCGCTGCAAGCAAAGCTGACTATGGATATGATGGACGGTAATTGGTCTACATCTAACGATAGTTTGAAGGCTGGCGGCACTAATGCGCTTGAGTGGATTAGAGAAGCGCGCGCCTCTAAAGAAGGCATAACTTTGTCCATTCCTAAAGACGAAAAGACGGGGGTAAGGCTTGCCGACAAAGAGGCAGCGGCTCAAATACAAAAAGACATTAAAAAAGGCGACCTAACCCTTTATAAACTTGGCAAAGATAGTCGCACATTTTTTGGCTTACACAAAGGCTACAATTACGACAGTGTTTATGAGGGATGGCAACCAACGCCCGGTGGGCCAAAAATTGGCGAAGATGAGGTAGCCCTTGTGTCTGTCTTGTCTAACGACAGAGCCGCAAATGGAATTGGCAAGGCGACCGTTCTAAAAGCCATAGAAGAAGGCGCCACGGTGCTAGATGCTTTCGATGTGAAATCAGTTAAATATCCCGATGGATTTTTACCCACGTTCTATGGTATGTTTGATTTTGTAGAGGCTGGCAGGGTTAAGTTTGACCCGCAGTATTATACTAAACAGGAGTTAGCAGACCTAGAAAAAGTATGGTCTGATAGAGGTTGGAAAAAAGGTGACGCATACCCAGATGTAGTCATTATGAAATATACAGGTGATGAAAATGCTAGAGCAAACGCAACTAAACGCTTTGTCACAGAGGGTGGCTTCAGTAGTGGGGCAAACCAAGCTAGAGGAACTTTCGGAAGTTCAGCGCCAAATGTGCGAGGTGCTACTGACAAAGCGGCTGGAGAAAGTGAGCTTCCAAGCGGATCAGATACAGGACGAGGAGCTAACGGGGATTTACGACCTAGTGGTCAACGAGCTTCAACCGATAGACTTGCCACAGTAGCTCAAGAGATACTGAGCCTGTCTGATGAGCAAATACAAAACTTGGGCCTTGATATGAAAACAATATCAAGACTTAAAGCGCAATACTCAGGGGGCAAATAATGGCCGATCTGCTTGAAGAAAAAACAGAAGAAATGGTAGCTGGCGCACAGGCCAAGCAAGAGGCAACGTCTATTCTGCAAGAGGAACAGGCAGAGCAAAACTATGACCTGTTTGCTGATGAGCCTGTAGTACAGGACACAGCGCTAGAGCCAGACCCGAAAGTGCAAGAAGCGCTTATAGCTGGCATGGATAGAGGCCAAGCAGAAAGCGGTGAGCCAGAGGGCGTACAGGTTGCTAGCATTTTTGGCAAGGTTGGCAAGGCCATTGGTGAGCGCGTAGCTAAAGCAGAAGAAAAAGTTATACCCGGCCTAGCTGATGAGCCTATCCAAGAGGTGGGTGGCCGGTTTCTTATCCGCGAAATGCCCGAAGATGAAATCGAAAAAATCAACATCGCTATGGGCGGCGATTATGTCAAGAGCCTAAACCTACCGGCCATATCTGAGAACATGGGCGATGCTGACATGGCAGAATGGTTTGGCAAGTTCAAGTCAGCAAACGCAGAGCTTATTGAAGATGCGCGCCGTGGCACGTTGGGGATAGAGGCGCTTGTAGGCTTGGCCGAAGAGATTGGCGCAGATGAAATTACAGAGCGCATACTGCGGCGCAAGCCGGGGCAAGCGTTAGCACCAGAAGAATTGGTTGGCGGCGTGTTTGCTGTGCGCGGCGCATTTATGAAAACACGCGAACTGTTTGAGGCAGCTAGCGCTATGCCAGAGGGTGTGGAAAAGCAGCTAGCATTTTCTAAGTGGGCGCGCATGCTGTCGCTAACACAGCGACTGTCTATCAACGTATCAGGCGGCGGCTCAGAGGCAGCGCGTACAACATACGCAATGGGCGCGCTACAAAAAACGCTGGACATGCCGGGCATCCAAGAGATTGCTGACGACTTTAACAGAATACTAGGCCCAGAAGGCCCAGAGACATTAGAGCATCTTGGCATTTTGTATTCAGCCCTGCCAACAACCAGAAGCAAAAACAAGTTTATGGCGCAAGCGGGTAGCGCGCTTGGTCGCGGCATGGATGTGATTAGCGAGATTTGGATTAACTCTATTCTATCGTTGCCGGTAACGCACGCTGTAAACATTGCCGGTAATGCTGTGTTTAAAAATTTACGAGTGCTAGAAACATTTGCGGCATCAGGCGTTGGCAAGGTGCGCTCTGCTATAACTGGCGACAAAGATTATGTGCGAGTGACTGAGGGCATAGCGCAGTTACAAGGCATAAGCGAAAGCTGGCTAGATGCACTGTTGGTCGCTGGCAAAACTTTAAAAACAGAAGAAGCAAGCGGGGCGTCTAAAATAGATGTGCGGCGCATGCAAGCTATCGGAAGCACAGGCGACTTAGGCGAAATTGCTGGCATGTGGCGAGAAGGTAACGTATCCGCTGCGTTGATAAATACTATCGGGTCATCTGCGCGTTTAGGCGGTCGCTTCTTGCTTGCCGAAGATGCGTTCTTTAAAGGCATGGGATATCGCATGGCATTGCGCACAGAAGCAGACATTGCCTCGACAAGTGCATACGATGAGGCAATACGCGCTGGCAAAGGCAAAGAGGAAGCATCTTTGCTTGGCGCGCAAGCTAAAGCATCTGTGCTAACAAACCCGAGCGAAAGTGTTAAAACACGGGCTGTAAAGCAATCCGAAATAGGCACATTTCAAGGCGACCTAAACGGGTTCTTGGGGCAAATACAGGGCGGCATGTCGCATCCGCTGGCAAAGATTATTGTGCCATTCTTTAAGACGCCTACCAACGTGATGGGCGAAACCTTAATACGATCACCAATACAGTTGGCCAACCCAGACTTTTACAAGACAATAGCTGCTGGCGGTCGGAAAGCCGACCTTGCTATTGCGCGCGTTGGTGTGGGTAGCGCGGTCATGGCTACATTTGCGTCTATGACGGCTGGCGCATTTAGCGAAGATGGAGACATGATTATCATGGGGTCTGGCCCACCGACCCCGGCAGAGCGTCAGGCGCTAGCGCGTAAAGGCATACAGCCTTATTCTGTTAATTTTAAAAATTACGATGAGAATGGCCAGTGGGATGGCACATATCAAAGCATAACCTATTCGCGCCTAGACCCAATATCAGGCATTTTGGCTATGTCCGCTGACTTTGCTTATTACGCAAATTATGAAGATGACCAAAGCAACATTGAGGCGCTTGCTATGGCGGCTACTGTAGGCATGCAAGAGTACATGATGCAGTTGCCACTGCTACAGGGCGTTGAAGAACTAGCATCAATATTGACAAGCGCAGACAAGCGTAAGCGCGGCACTATGTTGCAAGAGTTTTTTGTGCGCAAGCTAACAGAAACAGGGCTGTCTGTAGTTCCCGGAACATCGTCATTTAGCGCGGGTGTTACTAGGCAAATGGATCCAACCGTGCGGTCTGGCATGCTTCCAGAAGAAGGGCTTTTTGGCGAGGATGTGACAGAGTACGGGGCAATGGGCAGGGGCTTTTACAGCGCGTTGCAACGCATGAAAGCGCGTAACCCGTTCTTCTCAGATGCGGTTGAGCCTAGACTAAACCTGTGGGCAGAACAAATACGCGCTGGCACTGGGGAGGCGTGGGAGTTTTGGTCGCCTATCCGCATACAAGACACAAAGTACACCCCCTTAGATGACGAGATATTGCGCCTAGGCCAAGGCATAAGAATGCCAAACAAGAAGCAGCACAACATTTTGTTAAATGCAACACAGTACAACCGAATGCTTATTCTAATGAACGAAGCAGATAACGATGGCCTTATGCCCGGAGACAAAGGGTTCACTTCTGGCGAAACCTTAAAAGATATTTTGCGAGAATTGATGGACAACAAAGATTATCAAGGTGCTGAAAGAGAAGTCCAGCATGAATTGTTTAGCGCAATGATTAGCCAAAAGCGCCGCGATGCTAGAGACGCCCTGTTCGCAGAGGAGCCTACTTTGCAATATAAACTGGAACAGCTTCAACAACAGTAAAAAATAAGGTATAATACCCGCAAGGAGTTAGCATGGCAGATTACAACATTAACGCAGTGACAAGGCGCGCAGTCTTTACCGGGTCAGCCGGTCTAGGCCCGTATGCGTTTACGTTTGAGATCATCGACAGCGGTGACCTAGCTGTGTATTTCAACGCCACACTGTTAACGCTAACCACAGACTACACCGTGGCCATCAACGCTAACGGCACCGGGTCTGTAACTATTGTGACCGGCACCAACGTGCCATCCACGCCAACGGCGTCAGACCAAATCGTAATCGTTGGCGCGCGTGACATCGAGCGCACCACAGACTTTGTTACCGCTGGCGACTTGCTTGCATCATCCCTGAACGAACAGCTAGACAGCCTGACGATATTTGACCAGCAAGTATCTGAAGAAGGCAGACGCGCATTGCGCGCCCCGGTGTACGACCCGGCGTTGGTAGAGGATGGCGGCGTGGTAGACATGACCCTGCCAACCAAGGCATCGCGGTCTGGCAAAACGCTGGCGTTTGACAGCGATGGTAACCCGGTTGTCGGTGAGGACATTGGAAACTGGCGCGGCGATTGGGCGGCATCCACCGCATACACCGTGCGTGACTTGGTAAAGGACGCCAGCAATTATAACGTCTATCGCTGTAACACCGCACACACATCCAGCGGCACTACCCCGATTAGCAGTAACGCAGATAGTGCCAAGTGGGACTTGGTTGTTGATGCGGCTTATGCGGCTACCCAGGCGACCAATGCGGCGAATAGCGCTACAGCTGCCGCGACTAGTGCGACTAATGCGGCCACCTCTGAAACCAATGCCGCGACATCCGCGACTAATGCCGCAACCAGCGAGACCAACGCTGCCACCTCAGAAACAAATGCCGCCACCTCTGCGACAAATGCGGCAAACTCTGCGACCGCTAGTGCGGCTAGTGCGGCGGCGGCAGAAGCTACATTCGACCTATTCGATGATGCATATCTAGGTGCAAAGGCCAGTGACCCAACAGTGGATAATGACGGCAACGCACTACAGGATGGTGCGCTGTACTTTGACACAACCAATAATGTGATGAAGGTTTATGACCTTGGCACGACAACTTGGTTTCAGCTAACACCTACCGTTGCAAACCAAACAAATATCAATACAGTGGCGGCAGACATTGCCAACGTGAACACAACAGCGGCAAACATTACTGGTGTAAACAGCTTTGCTGAACGCTACCGGGTGGCATCGTCTGACCCGGCCACATCCCTTGATGAAGGCGACCTAGCGTACAACAGCACAGACAACGCGCTAAAGTATTACAACGGCACAAGCTGGGTATCAATTACTGCCGGACTTTCTGATGTTGTGTCTGACACCACGCCCCAGCTTGGCGGCAATCTCGATGTAAATGGCAATAGCATTGTTAGCGCATCAAACGGTGATATCAACATCACGCCTAACGGCACTGGCAATGTTAGCTTGGGTAACTTCACCTTTGATGCAGACCAGAGCGTAGGTGCTGGGCAAGATAACTATCTTCTGACATACGACCATTCAACAACTTCTATTAGCCTAGAAGCTGCCCCTGCCGGCGGTGCTGGCTACTTTCAGGGTGAGAACGGTGCGACAGGCGATACCACAAACGGCAAGGGCGATATCTTTCGGGTGCATGAGCAACAGTTGGACACAAACACCACCATCGCGGCTGGTGATAACGCTGGGGCTTTCTTTAGCCTGACAGTGGCAACAGGGGTTACGTTAACCGTTAACGGAAACTTGGTGATAGCATGAGTACATTAAAAGCAGATACAATCGTAGCGGCAGACGGCAGTAGCCCTGTCACGCTGACGAAGCAGAGTGCGGCAAAGGCATTTGTTGTATATGACCAATCAGCAAACGTAGTTAGGAACTCGCTTAATACAAGCAGTATTACGGACACTGCGGCAGGAGATTTCTTGAGAAATCAT
>Ga0129351_1001189_pt1 | contig 10187 bp, 10 predicted proteins | sample CPBDNA_8_FD_94423 | JGI IMG/M metagenome (GOLD analysis project Ga0129351, IMG submission 94423) | Freshwater to marine salinity gradient microbial communities from Chesapeake Bay, USA - CPBay_Sum_27_0.2_DNA | ecosystem: Environmental > Aquatic > Marine > Coastal | place: USA: Chesapeake Bay... | reverse complement strand
TCTTGTTTCGTGATTCTTTCTTCATGGACGGCAAGCATCCTACTAACATTATTATTTACCTCACTTAACTTTTCTATGGCAGTATCTATCTTCTCCACAACCACAGAAAAATCTGTTACTTTTTGTTCCAGTAGAGCAATTTTTACTTCGTTATTGGTTTCCATTTCCGAAATAAGGGTTAAAGTCCATCAATTTACGCATTGATTTTTTTTCTTCCCTTTTCTTTCTCTTCTTTGTAAGTTTATCCAGATATTTTCTGACGTATTTTCTTCTTCCATCAATTTTAACGGGGGGTTGATCTGGGGGAAGACCAGCAATTTGCCCCGAGGATGCTGCATTCGTTGGAACTTCTTCTGATACGGAAAACTCATGATACATCGCATTTCGAAATGCATCAATAATTTTATCGATTTTATCCTTTTCCATGATAGATTTTTTGAAGTTCCTTTAAACAATCAAGATCAACTTGTATATCATGAATATCCGTTTTAGGATATTCCGGCAATCTATTTAAAAATATTATAAACGATTTCAATGAAGACCAAAGTTCTGGTTCAATCTTATAAAAAAGCATTGGCGTTGCTGCCTCACCAAAAACATTGTATATCATAATAAAGTGATTCAAAAGAAGATGAGTCTTTAATTCACCAGTCTTTTTATATTTTTTAAGGTGTCGCTTAACGTACTTAAAGTGATTTAAGTCTTTATCAAAATCATCCTTCGATACAGCCTGTGGATTATCGTAGTTTTTAATTGCAAATAATAAAAAGTTTTTATCATTAAGTACGTTAAAATTCATTACATCAATCAATATTATTTCGAATCATCAAACGTCTGTTGGATAATTGATGCTGCCGTCGCCAGTTGAGATGCCGGACATCGCAACAAGAATCTCCTTCTTAACTCTCAGGTTACCATGAGTATCAACATAGGTGGTGACGCCGACCCAACCTTCACCATCTAAACGATATGAAGATGTGGTCGATCCATAAGCAGCAGTTCTTCCTTCACTAATACCATATACAAGACTATCTTCAGTTCCGTAAGATGCCTCACTATATTTTGAGTCAAATACACTTGACTTAGGAAGTTGTGATACAGTGAAATCTGTTGCAGCAATGGCAGCACCACTCAGACCCATGGTAGAAGCAATGGTGAGTGATTCTGAATTAGCAATACTTGCAATTACAGCATCGCCAAAATAAACTCCACCACGAATACCAAAACGAATTACATCACCCTCTGCACAACCACCGGCAATACCAAATGAGGTTCCTGTCCCCGTCACGACTCTCGTGGAATAATTAAGTCCAACTGTACCAGTTGACCCCACATTGTCGTCATTTCCCCAAAGTGCCATTTTTTTCTGTCCCTAATTTTATTGCTAAGAATATTTATAAAAATAGGAGACCTACAAATTTTTAAGTAATCAAACAGTTTCTCTAGATCTGATTGCTTTGGAGACAACTTCTAAGAGTTGATCATCCATATCAGTCTTGGTCAACTTAACCGCTTTAGAAAGAATAACAAGACAGATCTCAATGAGTTTCTCACCGAGTTCTTCATTTTCTGGAATCTTTGATACAGCATCGGAAATTACCTTTGATGCAAGTGGAAGTAGAAATGCTAACATGATAAACCTCAATATGGTTATATTTTATATATGATTTATTCAATCAAATCTTGAAGTTTGTTGTTCTTTTGCTCTTTTAGCAGCAGCACGCCTTATGTCAACTTTCTGAGCAGGCGACTTAGGTCCACCCAATTCACCAGCAGCAGGTGGTTTTTTACCTTTTACCTTTTCTTTTTGTCCTTCTGGACGACCTTGCATACTACGCAAGGTTTTACTTACATTTTGGAATGCCTTGTTATTCTTCATGCTTCCGCCTCGAACTCTTTCCTTACCACTCTTAAAACTTTTACCAGTTTCTTGTGCGTAACGAGTTGCTTCATCAACTTCCTTTTTATCTGGAAGACCTTTATGCTTGGTGGATGCAAAATCTTTAGCATCCTTATTCTTCATTGAGGATACTGCTTTTGCAACCTCTGATGAAGGTGCAGACATATCACCCTTCTTAACAGCATGAACCATACCCATAAAACGTTGCTGTGCCTTACTGACTGCCTTCTCCTCAATCACCTCATCCTCAGATTCAACTTCTTCGTATGCATGACCAGCAGGAAGTTTACCTGCTTTTTGCATTTGGAGTCTCTGACGATCAAGCATTTGTTGCTTCTTCATCATTTTTTCTCTTGCAGCAATGGACTGCTTCTTTTCCGATTCTTCGTTTCCTTCACTAACATCAGTCAGTTGTTGTGCTGCTTTATCGGCAAGATTGGAAACTCTCTTAGCAACTCTGTAAAGACCTTTCTTTACACCCTTTCTAACTCTCTTTCCTTCCTTACTATTGTATGCTTCCTTTCCTTTCTTGTATGCTTTCTTCATAAAGGACTTCACTCTATCCATTTTGCTTCTCTTAACCTCATTACTATCATGACCAACCGTAACTTTTGCTTCATCAAGAATAGACATCTCAATATCAATTAACTCAATGATTGCCTTTCTTACTTCCAGAAGGTCATAACCCTCAGCAAGAATCTCTTCGTAAAATTCTACAACAACACTTTCAATCAGTTCGTCACTGATGTGGTAGAAATCAACGTCAAGAACATCATCAAAGACTCCAGAGAATTCTTCCATCTCAAGAAGTTCTCCACCCAGATTTTGAATGGACTCATTCATTCCTGAGTTTGGATGAATTTTAATTTTGTTTTTAACTTTCTTTTCTTTGACTTTCTTATCCATTTCATCTGCAACTTCACTAAGAGAATCTCTCCATGAATAAAATCCCTCAGTCTTTACTTTTGTTTTAATTTTTTTCTTACCATCTGCAGATGGTAAGTATTCACCAAATCCTTTTTCTTTTGCATCATCATCATCAACATCACCATCAACATCAGAGTCAACTCTCTTTGTTGCCTTTGCTGACATTTTTTTCAGATCCTTATCGGGAACTTCATGTTTTGACTCACCAATTTCAACTTCTTCTTTACGTGAAGCAATTGCAGAACCAATTGCCTTACGACGCTTGTGAAGATACTTATCAGTCTTATCTACATCACCATCATTATCAATATCTTTATCTTCCTGACCTACTGGATCTAATTTTCCTTTCTTCTTTTTATCATCATCCTTTACTTTACCCTCTCCGGTCATCTCAACAGAAGAAATAGTTGGGTTAGAACGTAAACTAGCAATCTTTTCTCTGCTTGCACTTCTTACATAAGTCTTTCCAGTTTCCTTATCCCTTACACGAACTTTATACTTTTCTTCTTCTTCATCAACTTGTTCTAGTTCTTCACTAATCCCAAGTTTTTCTCTGACTGCTTTTATCTCTTCACCAGACATTCCACTCTTTCCACTGTATTTGGAGAATGCTTGCTTTACATCAACACCAGATTTCTTTGCTTTATATCTAATATCGTAGACTGCCTGACTAACTCTCTTAGCAGAGTCTTCCTCGGATGTCCCTCCCTTCTTTACCTTGTTGCCTCCACCACCTGCTTTAAGTTTAGGTTCAAGAACCTCGGCAACATAAACGGAAGAAATATCATTTAAAATGTTGTTTGACATTTTTCAACTACTTTGTCTTTTTTCTATACTTATTTATGAAATTTTTAATTTCCTTAACACCCATAAGATTCATTACATATTCTCTATGTTCATCAGTTCCAACTTCTCTCTTATCAGCAGTCACTCCCGATGGAGCACTATTGTTTACAACTGCTTCGGACACATCCTTAATCCAAGACTTGAACATGATGTCATCTTCAGTTACACAGATCAGATAATTTGCACCACGACGAATCACTCTACCGACGAGACCAGTGTTTAAATTTTCAACTAACTCACCAATACCAAACAAGTTTTTCTTAAAATAGTTTTCGCGAAGATTATTCAAATCCAACTTAGGAGCAATCTCCCATAAGTTCCATCCTTCTTCAACTTTCATTCTTTTACGAACTGTTGCCATAATCATCTTAGCAGTCTTATCATCTACATGCTTTGGAACACCTGTGCGAAATGTTTTGAAATCATTTTCTACTGCAGCCTTACGCATTTTAGATGCAGACATTCCTTCTATACCTTCTGCATCAGGGTCTCTATCTCCAGCAGAAACAGTCTCCATATCTAAAAAATCAAATATTTTTCCATTATAAGAATCTGTTTTTGAAAACTCTTTGACTCTATCTGCACCAACAACGATACGAACTTTAGTATATCCGTCTTGATATGCTTGCTTTAGAGCATCATAAACAGTTTTAACATTTGGATCATTAACAATATTATTAGAATAATCAGGAAACATTGTTTGCATTACTTCAATCTTTTCGTCAGGATCTAAAGGATTCTTTTTAGGATCTACTGAACGAGAAGGATAGATTCTTAAGTCCCCCTTTCCTGCTACCTTCTTTGCCTGTTGGAAAAGTTTTTCATGTCCAGTTGTAGGGACATTAAATCTACCAAATGTTAAGGTGACTTCTCCGCGATCTTCTTTTTCTGAACCATCTGCATTGGTAGGAGCAGGCATTCTTCGTGGAGTGCCGTTAGAAAATGTTCCAAAGTCACTCTGCGGTTCAACTTCAGGTTCACCCTGTTGCTGTACTGGTTGAGTTTGAGTTTTTGTTTGTGTAGCAACAGGTTGTTGATTATTAGCAGTCCTCTGTTGTGGAGGATCTTGCTTACCCAGTCTTTGATTTTGATTATAAAATTTCAGCCTTCCTTTCTCGGTCTTTGCAACAAACTCTCCATCCTTATCATACCATCCACCATGACCATCAGTCGTCAAACCAAGTCTCTTCGCTTGCATGACTGCTTGCGACTCTGTTGCTTCCGAGAAAAACTGACTGAATCCTTTCATTATTTGCACTTATAATATATTATTTATTTCTCTACGCCTTTGTACCCTGCAGGGGTTTTGTCCCAGTCCTTTGTTGCGGTGAAGTTTGCTCTGGAGAATTCAAGACGATCAACCAGTTTGAGTGCCTTACCAGACCTAATCGCAACGAATCCTTCTGGCGCAGTAACTTTATACCCAGTATCCGTGCGGAGGAATGTTCCAAGCGTTTTAACCTTCTCCAACTTCTTGATAACGATACTTTTAGCTGACTGTAAATTACTATACGATGCAATCGTGAAGTAAATAGCGCGTTTATTTGACTCAATAAACTTGAGCCCGTCTTCTTGGATTTTGACATACTTGTTCTTTGCAGTGACTGTCTTTTTCAAATCAATCTCTTTCTGCAGAAGAGTCCTGTAGTAACCTGAAAATTCTTGTATGACACGGTTTACATTGGGGATACTCTTACCCTGCCGAATGTATGTGTTGAAAAATTGTTTAAAGAGTGTAGACAGAAGAAACTTTCCTTGCCCCGTTTCTCCTAAAATATTTAGGAATTTTGATGCTTGCTTTAGAGAACCCTCTGCTTTATTTACAGCAGCAGTATATTTTTGTAGTTCTGCAGTTGTGAAAGTTGCCTCCCCAGAAGCGTCTTTAAAGGTTGCTGTAGTAGCATAAACATCTGAAGTTTTGTTAAAGTTATTGATCTCACCGAAAGTGGCATTCATACTTGAGATTTCCCTACCGATATATTTGGTATGGAATACTATTCCAACCTTAGCCTTGTCTACATTATCATAAATATCCGATCCCTTCTCAACACAATACACAATCGTATTTGGTTGAAACTTTATACAATCCTTTCCCAAAATATTTTCTTTTATTTTATCCTCTTCAGTAAAAAGAAGGTCTCCTTGCAAAACACTTTTGATTCCAAGTTTAGGAAGATGCTTAAGACATGCTTTTAGTTTTGAAGCAAGTTGACCTTCATACCCATAGAAGTCAATATCAGCATCGGTAAAACAAATCTTTGGAAATGTCTTAGAAAATACAGATTTAGTTCCAACAAAAAACTGTCCAGTGTTAGGAAAAATCCCACAAACAATAGCAGGAGCTCCATCCCATTTTGTGGTGACTCTAATCTGAGAGTTAGGTTCAGAAAGCATCTTACCCAACTCTCTCAAAAACTTAATGGCATTCTTGCCACCCTCCATTCCATTGTTCAGGATGTCGTCTTCTAGATGCTCTAAGTGAGTGTTTTTTGCCATGAGTCTATTATAGGGCAGAGTGGGAGACAGTTTTTAAGCTAGTTCAATGGACATCTTTAGTCCAGAGGAAAATGGTCTTTCTGCAAACTTCCATCTAACTCTAATTATCTTTTGTTGACCAACCTTTACGATAAAAGAAAAACTATCTCCATCAGAAGTTTTTTTATATGACATAGTTTTTCTCATATTCATAAGTGCTTTGAACGTTTTATTGTTCTGTCCAGTTGGAATATCATATGATGCTCTATACTTTTGTTTTCCATATCCAGTAACTTTAATATATTGAGGAAGCTTATCTGTGTCAAGAAGATCCGATAAAATATAAAGACGAACCTCACCTTCATCTAATGATTCAAATCCCTTGATAAGTTTATCGCAACACTCTGCTAGACATTTATTTTTGTTCTCATCCAATATCTTGTAATGCTCTGTATTTTTAGCTTTTTGATCTTTTGGTTTCCAGTATTTTTTTACATTATTATCATCTAAGTATTTTTGTTTTACTACAAAAAGTCCTTTATTTTTTACTTCCTCCAAATACTTATTCAATATGCCATCAAAAACTCCAGGTTTGTTAATAAAGTCTGCAATCTTTCCTGCACCTGGATTTTTTACTGGTGCTTTACCAGTGTTTGCTTGTAGAGATTTCAGAGAAACCCCAAGAAAGTTTCCAGAGGGTCCACCAGAATAAACAGAATCAGAAAACTCTATTAAAAGGTCTGCTGGATGGTCTTTACTTTTTTCTTCCCATCTTGAATCAAGATTAGTAAAAGAAAAGTCGGATCTTGCAGTCCAATGAACATTTACGATTGGAAAAGTATATCCATTAGTTCTAGCAAAGTTTCTAATCTCATTTGCCATTACTTCTGCTTGACCCTTTCTCCATCGGATCTCATCAATATTCACTGTAGATCTTCTTAAATCATAGGTATCTTTTGCACCAGACATGCCACCATCCCAGACATACCCATTCAAAGCATATCCACACCATATTTCGTTTATATCTGCACCTGGAGTATTTGACATCTTAGTAAAGTTTTACGTGAAATGAACCTGGAATTTTTGTTTTATCTCCAACAATAGTTGCAGAGAGCGATTGTTTTGCTTGCTCATCCGCTTGCGCTTGAGTCAATCTAGTCTGACCCTTTTTCTTTGATCTTTTAAGTTTTCCCTTCCCAACTCTCTCAACTAATCTTTCATAATCTTTTCTATTGGTGATACCTTTACTAGTTATAGCAGACCATAGATCAAGAATTAACTCTGAAGATTTTCCAGATTTTTCTATTGCTATTGATATTTCTAGTTTGTTCTGAACTTCCTCCAATACCTTTTTATCCCGAACATAACTTTCGTTATTCATATCAGAAACAGCAAAGCGTATTTCTTTATTCTTTATAGATGGGTCTAGTTCAGTTGCCATTTTACTAATATAATCAAAAGCATTACTAAGTTTTTGCTCATAATCTTTTCCAACCTGTTTACCTCTACTCAAAACATCTGGAGAAAGAGATTGATCAAAAACATCCTTTCTTATATCCTTTATGGCTCTACTACCATTAGCAGTATACAAAACCTTTTCAGTAAGATCCATTCCCAAAGATCCCCCTTGAGCAGATTCAAACTGATTCTCCTTTTTTACACCTAATGATTTACCCTTTTCATTATATACAATATAATCATATTCTCTAACATATTTTTTTCTGCCCGTCATATCATATTCAACTTGATCAATCTCAATATCATATTTTAAGTTTTTCCCGCCACCACCAGCGGCACCTCCAACAACTGCTATGTTTCCAGATGGTTTAATGGGATGCTGAATATCAGATACTTTTGGTGGAGATGGTCTACCAAGATCATTTTGAGGTACATTCACTAAACCAACTCTTGAAGAGTATGAACCTTTATAGAGAGTAGATTTTTTCAGTGATATTGGAACTAGTGTCTTCTCCTCATATAGTTTAACAAACATTTTATTCAACCCTATAATATCCTCAAGAGCAAGATTTTTTTGAATCCTAGTAGGAAAAATATTGAACTCTGATCCGTACACATTACATAGTTTCAAATATTCTTTAATAGAGTTGACTGCTTTACTGTCATAGAACCACACATCCGCAGGGTTCCAACGATCATAAGTTCCAGAGAACTTAAATACTCCCCAAATTTTTTTTAAAAATGCCGAAAGATCACTGATATCGTAAAAGTCACCCTGTCTTATAGTCTTTAACTTTCCAACAAAAGAAAATCTTGGATTATCAGAAAAGTTGTTTACCTGAGAGACCAGAGCATCATGCCATTTATTTTTTAAAAAATATTTTTCCGCATCTTTACTTGTCATATTGGAATCTATATTTGAGATTTCATATGACATTTCAGATAAGTCTGAACTAAGACCAAAGGACTTTAAAAATCCAGACAACTTGTCCTTTGACCCAAAAACATCAATCCAAAACTCAGGATCAATTTGAGTCCCCCTTAAAATATACTTTTTGGATTTTTTTGAAATCGCATGATAAACAACCCACATAGTTTCATTGATTATTTCTGCTGCAGGTAACGACATGAAAGTATGAACACTTTATACTATATTTAGTGTTTTTATTTGAATAAAAGATAAAAGCAAAACGTTTGTTATCCTCGGTATAATAACTTAAGCATAGTAAATGCACCTAATTTACCTTTCTGTTTTGTTTCTCTATATTCAGAGTCGCTTCTAATTGTCATCGTCAAAGTCATTGTCTTATTATTACTTCCCTTTAAATCAATAAACCATTCCTGAACTGACCCTAATTTTAAATAAGCATTTACTGATTGCACTGCGGGTAAAAATTCTCTCAACGGATCAGTAGCACTTGATTGGGCCTTATTACCGATTGCTTTTACAAGCATCATCGGAACTTCAACATCTTTCTTTTCCAATCTAAATTCATCTTCAATCCATGATTTAGTCGCATTTACATCACCGTTAATCATATCAATTAACATCTCTCTACAAATTTTATTCATTCTAACGTAAAGAGCTTCAAAAAATAAGTTGTCAGATTTAAACAAATCTAAAATTTTTGCTTGCAGTTCTTTATTTGGTGTTTGTCTGTTTGCACTAAGTACGAGATAATTATTCTTATTAACAGACTTTGGTAAATTTGGTATTTTTGAATAAACCTCTTTCCAGAGTTCTTCTTTAAGATTCTCAATTGCTCTAGGATATTTTTTCTTCCACGCAGGTTTTCTCATGGTTGTTCCAACATAAGAATTGAGTTTTGGTTCTTTAGACTTTGAAGTTCCTGCCTTCAAGCTAATCCCTAAAATTTTGGGATGAACATTTTTATTTTTAAATATTATAAAAATATCACCTGCATGATTATTTGGAACACCTGAGGGTTTTTCTCTATAACCCCAAACAACCTTTTCTATTTCTCTTTGATGATTATATTCATAAATCCAGTTTAATATCCCTACAGCGTTTTCTAATTTAGTTTTCCTCATGACAGGTCTGATCCGTGCCATTTTTTCAATATATTCTTTAGCAGACTCTATATTACTGGAGTTCACAAAAGATTTACTTGCTCCATTAGAAGAAAAATCAACTTCTTTAATAAATTTTTCAAGTTCATCAGCAGTTTTGGGATGAACTCCAGAGTTAAAAGCGAGTGCAGGAAAAAGTTCCGTAATGGTAGAATTAATGGTGGTTTGTTCTCCACCAGACAAATATGGAAGATCTGCCATTTTAATAGTCTTTTTTAAGTATTTATTATGGAGAATAGGAGACTCGAACTCCTGACAGCCTGCTTGCTTTTTATGGAGAATACCAGAGTCGAACTGGTGACTGATGCTTGCAAAGCATCCGTTTTACCACTAAACTAATCCCCCGATGACATTAAGAGTGCTCTTCTCCCTTTTCTACCTTTACCATGACATCCATAAGTGGAAGTCAAAGAATGACAGTTAGGACATAGCACTCGTAAGTTATTGACAGTGTGATTATGGGGGTCACCATCAATGTGGTCTATTTGGA
>Ga0129351_1001188_pt1 | contig 10188 bp, 17 predicted proteins | sample CPBDNA_8_FD_94423 | JGI IMG/M metagenome (GOLD analysis project Ga0129351, IMG submission 94423) | Freshwater to marine salinity gradient microbial communities from Chesapeake Bay, USA - CPBay_Sum_27_0.2_DNA | ecosystem: Environmental > Aquatic > Marine > Coastal | place: USA: Chesapeake Bay... | reverse complement strand
CCCATAGCCTCACAAGCTTTTGTGTATGTCCCAAAGTGTTCCTTATAGACGCCTAAGTCTGGAAGCTGACGATTAGATAGCTCCAAATAGAAAGGGGCGTTCTTATAATTCTTTTTTTCGATTCGTCTTTTAGCTAATTCGATTATATACTCTTTTACTTCTGCAGCTGGCGCAGTCTCGCACCACTTTACAAGTTGTGACCTATTAATAAAATCGTTTGCGAAGTATTCATCTTTTTTCTTAAAGGGTAACGGGTTGCCATTTAACTTATTAAACCGTGGATAATGTTTAACATAGTAGTCAGCCACATACATCTTATGTGCTTTAAGATGCGCATGAAGACTTTTCTCGGTCTCAAACTCATCGCCACATTCTTTGCATTTATAAGACATCTTCAATACCTATTCCAAGAACACGGGCTTTCCACGCAGCCATACCCTCAAGCCTTTGAGCTTCTTCTTTGATTACTTCTTTTTGCATTTCAGCAATTCGAACCATGTTCTTTCTTTCTTCCTCTTCCTGAAAGAGTTGAACTATAGACAAAAATGATGCACTCTCTTTTTGCTTATTAGCTAAACGTGCCCCACGATCACCCTGAAGTTTCTTTGTTAGATTTTCTATGCGAGTCTCGCACTGATGATACTCTGAGCTTTTTGCTTTAATAATTTCTGCTAATCTAATACTCATTTCATCTTGATCATCCGCAGATTCAAACATATCGTTTAGTTTTTGCAGGTGAGAGGTGATAAGTTCTAGATTAATAATCTCTTTACATACATTCATATAAAGATTGAGTTCGTCTGGGGTTAGGTCTGGCTTGTCCCAGGTTAACCTGACAAACTCCTGCTCAAAGAGTTCTTTGTCTCTAAAGTTTATGTAGTTATTAACGATAGCAACGAATCGTGAGTTAGATAAATTAATTCTTAGTTTGTCACAACAAGTACGCTGATTTCTCGACATTTTATTTTCTTCTAAGCCATATCCAGTAGAATCATTAATTTTTTTAATTATTCTTGAAACAGCTTGTGGGGGTGCGTAGGTCGCCGTGTCTTCCGAAGGAGCCTCTCTTTCTTGACCCAGCATGTCGTTTACAGCCCTCCACTCATTACTAAGTCTTTTGACTTCTTTATTAAAAAGTACGTCTGCAATTTGAGATGTATTAAAGCCTTCACCTTCCATCTCTAAAACTTTATCTATTTGCTCTTCTGAAAGAGTTACATCATCTGACTTTGGGCGCTTTGTGGTTTGGGCTCGTAATCCATTCTCTGCCAAGAACTTACTTACCGCACGACCTTCCTTAGATCTGCCGTCTAATGACTCGTCTTCGAAAACTTTTTTTGTTATGTTAATTATGTTTGGGTCATCCTGAAACATCTCCATAGCAAATTCTTTTTGTTCGCTTGTTAGGGTTATCATAGTATGTCCCTTTCTTTCATTATTTGTTTAGCTTTTTCTTGAAAGATCTTTTTTAGATTCTTTATTTGCTTATATCCAGCCGAACGCTTTCTTTCGCTTGTCTTAAATCCTAAATACTTAGCGACATCTTCGTCGGACTTATTTTGCACAAAAAGCATTCTAAATGCTACAAAATGCCTTTTGTTTAAAAGCATTCTCATTTCAGACTCTAGTTTGGTAGTTGCCAGCTCTATATCTAAAAAGTTATCTTTTCTTTCTGATATTTCATGCATGTGATGTTCCATCGTCACTGCAAGTTTTATGTCATACGCAGATTTCTTACTATTGCGCCACTTTGTGCAAATTGGGCAGGTCAATGGATCATGCCCTTCTTTGTGTTGATCTGGGCAGGGGTTTACATAGTTACCGTAATGGTTTCTCAATAAATTTTTAAATTGGTTAGACACTACTCTACTAAGCCATGGCTCTATGGGTTTTGCCTGATCCCATAGGTGCCACTTCTTGTAAATATGCGTCATGATGACTTGTTTAATGTCATCGTAATCAATGTATGTAACTGCGTCTAGATGCCATTTGGAACGTTTTCTTTCTAGAGCAGCTTCAATTTCTTTCAGCTTATCTTCGAATGAATGCATTACAAATTATCAATATCTCTTACAGTTCGAGTTCTTCTTTTCGGCGCTCTTTCGCCAGCTAAAGACCCAAGGGTCTGTTGAACACTCGCTCCAAAATCATCAAGTTCATATTCAAGTTTAGAAATGTGCGGAACTGAATCTGCGTCAGTCTCATTGTCATTTAAAACTTCTATCTTCCTGGAAACCCTTCTCGGAGGAGTAGCTTCGCTTGCATTAGCAATACCCATTGGTGAACCGCAGTCGGCACAAAACTTAGGTGGGCTGAATTTGTATTCAACCTTCTTGCCACAATCTGTACAAAATTTAATCGCCATAAATTATAATAAATTTATTTTAATTTTTCTCTAGCTTGGAAACGATAAATTTTACGATTTCGCTTCTTTTTATATCACCAGAGGTAAATTGTTTACACTTAATTCCATTGTCTTGTGATTCTTGATCGTTAAAAATATCGAATATCTGTGAAAAACCGCTATTTGCTATATCGCTTTGCATGGCGTCTCCACAGATAATTATTTTTGAGTTTTCTCCAATTCTGGTAAGTACTGTGATAAGTTCACTATATGAAAAATTCTGAGCCTCATCTACGATTACAATTGTGTCGTTCCAATTAGATCCACGAACATAATTGACAGGTATGCAATCAAACATTCCTTTTTCACGTAAGATCTTAATATCTTGCGTTTCAAGTATTTCATCCATTTTATCATAGAAGGGTGATGCAAATACTGCAAACTTCTCATCTAAGGTGCCTGGTAATGCTCCCATGCTCCTCTGAGCGCTCTCAGCTATGCTTCTGATGTATAGGATACCTTTTTCAAGGTCAGAGTCCACCATCATCTGCAAAGACGAATATACGGCCATATAGGTCTTTGCTGTTCCAGCTGGCCCAGATAAAAAAAATAACTTAGTTTGATCTTCTAATACTGTTTTTAAAAAGTCTACTTGGTTTTCGCTAAACTTGAACTTGCGTTCTTTGAATTTTACTTTATGATTTAATTGTTTGAATTCTAGTTTTGACATTTTTATTTATGTGCTGTATCCCGCATATGACAAGGATATTCTCTCAGTGTCAGAAGCAGACTGGCTAATACTTTGAGATTTTAATGATGCGAATGGAATTTCTAAGTCACAGATTTGTGATCCATTTTTTCCAGTCATTTTGTATGTTACTGTCCTATTGAATGTTTCATTTGTTAATAAACCCGTCACATCTTCGAGGCTTTGATCATTAAACTCAAATACTGCATTGGCGGTATAATTTATTGGGGGCACTATCTTAACAGCGCTTGATTTTATAGAATCTATTTGGTAAGTTGGTCTCACGTCAAAATCGACAGTGTAATTAAAACTTTCAATAAAATTGGTGTTGTTATCTACGTTAATACCAAATCCTGTAACATCGACGCCGACAATGCCACTTTCTGAAGTCATATCGCTCAATGTCTTTGGTGTGCCAGTTTTAAAGTCTCCGAATATGTCAATAGAGAAATTTACGGTAGGTAGGGTACTATTTGAAACAGTAAGGTTGTAATTCGAGATTGCGGCGCTATTAAAATTTAAAGCAGACCCATTATGTATAAATTGACCACTTATATCAGTTAAACCCGTGATAGTTTTTATGAAGTCTTTGTTTACTAATAATTTGCTGATGCGGCACGTAGTTTTGGCGGGGGCTGTTATTTTTCTATTATATCCCGTTGCATTAAGTAGCAGCGTAGCCTCTTGCGTTTCATCAGTCGAAAAATCAATCGACTGAACCCCTGTTATCAAAACATCGTTTAGTATTACAAAACTTTCTTCCGCCATGTATTCCTTTACACTTTTCTTGTTTTAAAATTTTTTTTTCTTTTTTTAAATTTTTGTGTGTAACACAATTTACACTACTTTGCTTAGTAGCGGTAGCGTGTTTTCTCGTTTAAAGACAAGTATACTTTAGCCCCATTATCTCGTAAAAAAGATTTTGGGGCTTTTTTTTCACATTGGCACGGTTCTTACTGTAATATAGGCCGTTATGGAACTACTAACATATGGAACCGTTTGGCTTGCATTTTGCGTGGGCGTCTCGACACTTCTTTTTATGACCTCTCCTTATTACAATCGTAATTCAAAGAAGAGTGGATTAAGAGTAGCGTATGAGATCACATTGCATGAGGCTGAACAATCAGAAATACTAAAACACAAGTGGTTTGAGTCTGAAAGGGCTGGTCATGACATCGGTATGGAAAGCGCCCAAGATTCTTGGAGCAAACTTCATGCTGACAAATGGAGAGCAAGCAAAGACAAAGCTGCTTAATTAAATCAGAAAATTAACGAGAGTCGCCTTATTAATTTGGGGCGGCTCTTTTTTTCTTGACATATTTAGAATTTTGTGCATTATATGTCATATACTGGCTCTATAGTTAAACGGATATAACACATGATTTCTAATCTTGCGTTCCAGGTTCGATTCCTGGTGGAGCTAGACTTTAAAAAATGAATAAAAATATAAAAAGATTCATATACGCTTGGTTACAAGTAACATTAGTCTGTCTTAATACTTGGCAGATAGCTAACGGCAAAATTGTTGGAGCTATTATTGTTGGATTTCTTATATCTTTTGTGTGGTGTTTTAACATACAGGGTATTGCCTTCTCTAAATTAAGCGAAAAAATAACCTACTCGCTAGGCGCTTGTTGTGGAACAGCAACTGGTCTTTTAATCAGTCAGCTAATATATTAATGGAATACAAAAAATTAGAAAAAAATGGACGCACTTTAAGGGTGTATAAAGACGGTAGGATATATAGAGAAAAATTTATTTCAGTGGATTGTAATGGTCGCTCAAGAGCCCATGGAGGTTGCTTTATTAAGCAAACTGTAAGTAGTCAAGGTTACTGGCACTTTAGTGTGAAAAATAAACCATCTAATAAAGTTTATACTTCTCATAGAATCATCGCAGAGGCTTTTCTAAAAGACTATTCAAAAGAATTACAAGTTGATCATATAGATGGAAATAAACAAAATAACCATGTCAACAACTTAAGAATGGTGACTCTCGCAGAAAATCTTAGAGGATTTTCAAAAAAAGCCAAAAATAGTGCAAGTAAATACTTGGGAGTATTTAAGGAACACAGGTGGAGAGCAAAAATAATGTTTAATTATAAGTTTTACAATCTAGGATTATTCGATACACAAGAAGAAGCTGCCCTAGCATATAATCAAAAAGCATTAGAATTAGGATTTGCCCCAGAAAGACTAAACGTTATAGATGAGACAATTTAAACCCAAAAATTCCCTAGACTGTTATACCCGAGGAGGTAAAAGCAAACATTCTTACTCTAATAAGAATCCCAAACACCCTACATACAAAGAAAGAAAAATAATCATAGAGAAAAACGAAGAACTTTCCGAAAAGCAAAAAGACATACCTAAAGGTAAATGGTTTGAGTAAATAGGGTCTCGTATTTTTTTTGACTTAAGTAATTTCAAATCCTGATTTTGCCTTGGGAGATTGATAAAACCCTCCCCCCCGACTGTTTTGTGTGTTGGAGATGCCCGAAGTTCAACAATGGGGTAGGGTGTTTGTAGAAAAAAACTTTAATTTTTGTGCTATTAGGGCTTGACGCCACAGGATTCCTGCCTATACTGTAGGGTATGATAAGCAATAAAGAAATAGATCAGGTCATCGACCACCTTACGCAAGCAAGCTACAACACTCAGCGTAAGCTCTACCCTGCGATCCCTGCTAAGAACTGGGGTGCGATCTACGGACGCACCGAGCAAAAATTAATGGAAAAAAGTTTCCAAAAACAGTTGACAATCGCACAGAAATAACCATACTGTAAGACATGATAACAAATAAAACATACACCGTAACCACCGCAGATTTTTCTAACACAGGCGAAATGCTTGAGCAAGTGCGTGACTTTCCTAAGTCTCGTGAGGGTCTCAACGATGCCTACAAGTTCGCTCGCCATGCTCAAGACTGGGCGATCTGGTGCGGGGATGAGTTAGTTGGCGACTCATCCTCTCCTGTCCTCTCTGTTGTTTTCCCTTAACCCACACTACTACTATGAACAAAGCATTACTTATAGATCCATTCGACGTAAACATTAAAGAGGTCACTGTCGATGGCTTCGAAGATATACAGAAGCATATCGGTTGCGGTTGCTTCACTTGTGTCCGAGGCGAAGCCCTCAAGGACAACGTCATCTACTGCGACGACGAGGGACTGATCAACGGCACGGCTCGTGCTGTCGAGTTCGTCGAGAGCGTCTACCCTTCGCCCTTGGCTGGCAAGATTCTAATCTTGGGCGACGACGGATGCGGTGGCGACAAGGATGTCACCCTCAGCCGTGACGAGGTCAAGGCTCTTGTCAAGGGAATTCGTGAATTAATTCCCAACTAATTGTTATCATCCGTAAGTCCCTGCAAGTCAACGACTTGCGGGGCGGGGCAGGGGGCCGAGGCGCAAGTGCTTGATAGTGAACGACTTACGTAACTGAAAGTTTTTTTAAGTTTTTTTAAAAAAAGCCTTGACTTTTGCGTTTTTTCTGTCATACTGTATCGTATGATAACAAATAAGGAAATTGAAAAAGTAATCGACCACCTAAGCCAAGCTAGCTACAATGCTAACCGCCACCTCGGTGAGACACCCGAAAGACTCTCTCTAATCTTCGGCAAAAAAGAAGTTACTCTTATGGAAAAAAACTTCCAAAAACGCTTGACAATCACACAAAAATAACCATACTGTTTAATATGACAACAACTAAAACAACTCTATATCGTTTGCACAATGCAACTAACCACAACTACGACTTCTCAAATCTTGAGGTTGGCAACTTCTATCCTGTCGAGGGTTGTGTTTGCCAATTCAAAGGCACTAAAGAATTTTCTAACAAGACAGAATATTCTTTTTCTGATTGGCGTTTAGGCGGTGGTCGAGTTTACACAGTCTACCACAATGCTGAAGCCGAGTGTGAAGCGTTTGACAAGGTTGTCGGTTGGGGTCAAGATCGTTGCCTTGACAGAGGCACTCGCCTTTGCGATGGTCAAACTGTTGAGACTCTAAGCAAGTGTCAAATCACAGACAACACAATCATTGCCGAGTATCACAACAACAAGTCTCGCCAATCTCAAGACATTGCCGACTTCTACAAAAGAAGCCCACAATTAAATCACGATTAGGGGTTGACAATCACACAAAAATAATCATACTACTAACCATGGCAACACACACAAAAACCTACAAACTCGAGATGCTACCAACTGCATCTTCTCGCAAAGTTGAAACCTTTCACTTCGGCAAATGCCGTGAAGGTCTAGAGGCTTGCTACAGCTACAGTTCAAACGCTTGTGCTTGGCGCATCACTTGCCAAGGCTTCAAGGTAGACTTTAAAAACCTACCACTTTTAGACTTGCACTCTCTCTCTGTATACGCATAATAACCACAATGAAAACAATACTAAAAACAATACACACAATCTGGACAAACGAATTTTACTTTGCTTTTTCCGTAATAAATCTTATGATCTTCATCGCCACAATCCTTTTCTTAATCGAACACTCATGAATAAAATAATCAACTTCATTGAAAGCGAATGGTATCGTCCTGCGATAGTTTGCTTTGCCATCTTCCTTATGTTCTTCTTTGTTTGGTTTCTTTCACTCGCTGAAAAGAGAGAGACTAACCGCATCGAAACTCAAACCCAATCTTGGAAAGACCAAGGTTACCCAATCGGACAATAAAAATCATGAGATTAAGTATTGAAATAATCACTACATTTGGTTTCTGCTTAGGAGCTATCACCCTTTCACTTCAATGGTTATCCACCTTTTAAAATTATGAGATTAACTATAGACAGATTCACAGTCGTAACGTTGTGCCTTACAGTAATCACGGGCATAGCCATAAATAAATTTGAGATTGTCCGAACGCTTGTAACTTGGATGCTGTAAGTTACTGATAGTCAACGACTTGCGGGCCCAGGCCCCGCCCCGCCCCGCAAGTGCTTGATATACAACGACTTACGCAACCCGAAAAAAAAGTTAAAAAAAAGCAAAAAAAGATGCGTTTAGGGGTTGACTTTTCCGATTTTCTCTGATACAATACTCGTATGATAACTAAAACACAAATCACATCTGGCTCAGAAGCCCTCCTCGATCTTTCATCTCATGTCTTTGTCGGTAGCGTTGCCGAAGGGCAAGCCCTCGTCATGGACGACGATGGTGGCGAACAGTGGGTCAGCCTTGATCGTCTCGATCCTGTCGCTCCGCTTCCTGCTCCCACTCAGAAGGAACTCGACGACGAGGCTTTCTGGGACATGGAGCGTGAGGAGAGAATGTCAGATTTCTGATTTTTTTTTCGCAATTCGCTTGACAACCTAACCTTTTTTCTTATTCTTTTAATTATGACTGAACTACCATCTACTCCATCCGTAAAAATCTTCGACCCTTGGGGCAATATGTCCGAGGCTGACTTCGCTGACTTCGAGGCTAAGATGCTTCGTGAGCAGGAAGAACGTGTTCGTGCCGAGGCTGCGAAATGCGAGCAACTTTTCCAACAGGAACTCATGCACAACGCTGACTTCCGCTAACCCTAACCACACAAAAAATTATGGCTGATCATTGCTGTTTCTGCGACACACGCCGTCCTATGGGCGGTACCAACACCCTCGTTCTCGGTAGCGACTGGCTCGAGTTCTGCGAGCCTTGTGGCAACAAGGAGACCCTCACCAACGGCGACACGGGTGAGGTGAAGACCCTAGCCGAGGTCTTCGACCTAGTGCGTGAAGAAAGAAAAGAGGAACTCATAAGTCCTTGATAGTCAAAGACTTGCGGGGCCAGGGCCATCCCCGCCCCGCAAGTGCCTGATAGTCAGCAACTTACAGAACCTATAAGTTTTTTTGTTCCCGAAGTCCTTGACTATTAATAGTTTACACTATTTGCTAAAAAAAAGCGTTCGATTTGCTATTTATTTGCTTGCTATTTCAATTCGATTCTGTCATACTATTAGGTATGAAAATAGATCCCAAACGAAGAATGAGAATATGGTTAGAGCTGTCAGACCCCAAGCCAAATTGGGAAACCTTTAAGCGCATAGGAATGCTTGGTCTCGCAAATTGGAGAAGAAATTTTAAAAAAAACCTTGACGCCAATAACAAGTAATATATAATACGCCTTATGAAAATACTAGATAACCAACGACAAATATTCAAGGTCTCAGTTGCCTTGCCTCACACTATGACATTAAGCGAACGCCCAGAGCTTTTTGGCGTCCAAAAGATTTTTGATTTTCCTAATGGCTACGGGGCTTCTGTAGTCATACACGATCTTTCGTACGGCTTAGAGCTTGCCTTGCTTGATTCACATGAAAACATAATTCAACACCCAGACATTACAGACGATGTCGCAGGTTTTCTTAATGTCGATAGTTGCAACGACTTGCTAGAAAAAATTGCTAGACTTCCAAATAAAAACTTGACAGAGACCTTAAATTCTGTCAATATGTAATCTCAACTAAATCGAAAATCCAAAACGGAGAAAAGAAAAACATGAAACTAAACCCAATACAAAAAACTCGCCTCGCAATTCGCAGGGCTTTCGCAAAAGATAACATGGCGACAATTCGCTATAAGAAAAAGAGCGACAATACAACTGGCTCTTACTTGATCGACATGAACTTCATTGAAGACTTCGGTCAATCATTCAACACTTACTCGTATGCGACAAACGCAACGCAAGGTGGTATCCGCACCTTCTACAAAGATCGCATTAGCAAGGTAAAGCTAATCTAACAACTTTTTTGTTGTTGTTGTTATCAACGTGTGTGTGCCGTCTCGCCTTGTGGTTAGGGCGAGGCGGTTTTACACTTGACAATCTAACCATAATAACCATACTATAAACCATGCACACAATAAAACTATCACTACATCGCAGCGAAGACGAACCCTTTGTTCAGAAATGGGAGGTCGCTCGCAAATGCGTTTTCTCTGTTCGACTTAACCAAGAACACATCGACTATCCGCACATTCCGTCAAAGCTTGCTGAACTTTTGTTTCACGTAACCAACGCACCGATTGAACTTATAACTAAAGCACACGAAAAAATTCTTTTGGCTTTGTGGGAGAACTGCTCAGACAAGAAAACTTTTCATT
>Ga0129351_1001178_pt1 | contig 10245 bp, 16 predicted proteins | sample CPBDNA_8_FD_94423 | JGI IMG/M metagenome (GOLD analysis project Ga0129351, IMG submission 94423) | Freshwater to marine salinity gradient microbial communities from Chesapeake Bay, USA - CPBay_Sum_27_0.2_DNA | ecosystem: Environmental > Aquatic > Marine > Coastal | place: USA: Chesapeake Bay... | reverse complement strand
ATGAGTGAAAAGGCGTAACAATATAAATAAGGAGGTTCTATGTTCTATAAGGATTTTCAATTGTTGCGTAAAGCCAGCACAACTGGCGCTAATGCTTTACGTCAAATTCGCAAGACATTCCGTGAACGCAACAGTCGTCCACGAGCGAAAGACAACGTAATTAATCCTACGCAAAAAGGCATTTAATTATCGAATTTAAATTGGGGTGATTAATCACCCCAATTAAATTGACTTCAATCTCGATACACATTACGAAATCAGACATTATGAAAGGTACAAATATCTTACTTGGAATTATTGCATTAATTCTAACTTTATTCTTTGGACTACAAATTGAAGAGCAGTACCGAGACATAAGATATTTAAATAATTGTAAAAAAGATATTCAAGCAAAAGGAATTAAAACAAACGATCCAACAGCATACTGTGCTGGATTAGTTAGACAGGATCCTTATCTATTTACATACAATCGAGGTTATATTGGTAAGTACCTTCAGGAAAATAACGTAGGGAGCGCTCCAAAAAATCAAGCTCCAAAAGCAGAACCTAAAAAATAATTAACTAAAATATTTTAGAGCAACAAACACAACAACAGGTATTGTGATAAATGATAATGTTGTAGAAATAACTATGACAGAGGCAATGTTATCGGCATGAATTTTTTTAGAATACATTTTTGCAAGTAAAAAATTAAGAATTGCTGATGGCATAGAGGCAGAGATTAATAGAACACCAGCTTCATAACTCTTTAATTGAAAATATTGTATAATTAAAAATGCAATAATTGGACCACTAACCAACCTAGCTACAGCAATCATAACATTAGATTTAAAATTTTTAGTTTTTAAAGTACTTAGAGCCATTCCAAGTGTTGCTAGAATTAAAAAGATTGTTGAGTAACCAAGTAGCATTGTGGTGTTAACTAAAAAGGTAGGAGGCTTAATTTCATAATAAAGCATTAAACCTGATAATAACAAGATATGCATCGGAATAGATTCTAGTAAGGGTTTCAAGCTAAATTTTTTGCTAGCAATAAAAATTCCAACAGTAAAGTGCAGTAACATGATCACAGCAGCAATTGAACTTGCAATAGAAAAACCAGCTTCACCGTAGGCAAATAAACAAATTGGTAAGCCAAGATTACCTGTATTAGGTAGAATTAAAGGACTGAGTTCTAAAATAATATCTCGTTTTAAAAATTTTAAAACAATAACTCCAATTACAGCGAAGCACCCTACAAAAAGGAAAGTAAATGAACCAAATTTAACAAAAGTTTTAAAATCTAAAGTTGTGGATGCGGCAAGTGAATAAAATAAAAGAGCAGGAACTCCAATTTTTCCAGCAAAGGTCGTTATGATATCGCTATTAAAGCTAGGGTTTTTTTTTCCAAACCAATATCCAATTCCAATAATAAAGAATACAGGAAAGATTACTTCAAATAATTTAAAATAGATACCAAGAGCCATTTTTAAAATCTTTTACTTTTATCAATTTTCATTACAAGATAAACAATCAGCAATGAAGCAATTAATAGTTTTTTTTATTCTTTTACTAGATATTCAGTTAAGTCATGCACATGTAGGTCATCATAATAATCTTAAAACTTTACAGTTTGATATTTATCGCAATGGTCAATACGCGGGTTATCATAATATTGATTTTACTTGGAGTGAGGATGGTAGCTTAGAGGTTCAAAACACCATAGAGTTTGGAATAAAAAAACTTGGTATTACTCTGTACAAATATCAATCTCAAGGTACCGAGAAGTATAATGCATCTGGTAAAATGGTTAGTTTTAGTTCGAAAACTAATGATAATGGAAAAGCAAAGTTTTGTAATATTGCTTTAGAAAATTCGAGATATAGAATTAACGGTACAAATTATAAGGGATATTTTGAAAAACCTTTTTTAATTTCATCATATTGGAACCACGACATTGTGACTGTACCTAATCAGGTGTCGGGGATTACTTGCAGGATCCAAGTACAAAAAGTTAAATTTTTAAAAGAAGAAGAATTTAACGTTCTTAACCAAAAGTTTAATACTCGAGTGTTCGATCTTAAGGGTGAAAAACTTGATACACAAATATGGTTTGATAAAAAAACAAGAATGATAGTGCACCAAGTACTTCATAAAAAAGGTAAATGGGAATACAAGTTAACCAATTATAAGCTATTAAAATGAAAAAAATAATTATATTCATTTTTATAACCCTTTTTCCTTTGCAATCCTATTCAGACGAGCCTGGAGTGATTTCATTGATGTATCATCGAGTAGGAGAGGGAAGGTATCCTAGTACCAATGTTTCTGTTGAAATGTTCAATCAGCATTTACAAATGATTAAGGAAAGCGGTTTAAAATATATCGAGCCCAAGCGATTTAAAAATCAAATCCTAGAAGGAAAACCGTTTAACAAAAGATATATTTTGTTAACCATTGATGATGCTTTTAAAAGCTTTTATGAAAACGCATGGCCCTTATTAAAAGAAAATAAAATTCCATTTATATTATTTATTAATACCAGAGAAGTGTCGAGTAATCATCCCAACTATATGAATTGGAATCAAATTAGAGAATTAAGGGATTCAGGGCTTGTAACAATAGGCGGGCATTCATGGAGTCATGAATATTTTGTAAATATGAAAATCAATGAAGTAAAAAAAGATATAGAACAATCGCATAAAGATTATCTTAAAGAATTAAAAGCGATACCCGATATTTATGCTCATACTTTTGGGGAAACAAATTCAGATATTATAAAACTTATTAGAAGCTTTAATTATAAAATTTTGTTTGGCCAGCATTCGGGAGTAATTAGTTTAAATGAAAATATTAATTATTTACCTAGGTTTAGTTTAAACGAGAACTATGGAAAAATTAATCGATTTAAAAATATTTTAAAATCACGTGCATTTAATATTCAATCTTATGAACCAAAAACAATCCTTCTTAATCAAAATAATAATCCAACCAATATGAAATTGAATTTTAAAGAAAATGTTAAAGGTATAAATTGTTTTGATAACTCTGGTGGAAATTGGAAAAATACAAAAATTAATTTTATCACAAACCAAGAAATTGAATTAGTTTTTGACCAGCCATTTAAAAAAAGAAGAGGACGTTTAAACTGTACAATGCCATCTAAAGATGGTCTGATTAAATGGTTCGGATATCAATACAGCGTTCTCAATTAGCGTTATTAAATTTTTTCATCATCACCAAGGTTTCTTTACTAACATGATGTTCCATACCCTCAGAATCGATCTCAGCAACTTTTCTGGGCACACCAAGTTTAGTTAAAAATTCAAAAAGTATTTCGTGCCTAATATTAGATTGGTCAGCTAATTTTTTTCCACTCGTTGTTAAAAATATTTGTTTATATTTTTCACTCTCAACTAGTCCCGCTTTGATTAATCTTTTAATATTTTTACTGACAGTTGCATTGGAAACTCCAAAGTATTTACATAGATCTACATTTTTAACAGATCCTTTTTTATTTATGATTTCATTAATCGCCTCCACATAGTCTTCCAAAAGCTCAATACTTTTTCTACTTTGTGTTGTTTTAAAATATTGTGGACTACTAGATCTAGTATTTTTCATAAATATTTATTTTTTTTGTCTAATAACACTTGCAATTTGATGTGCAAGTTATAAGTTTAGCCAAGGCTAAACTTTATGACTGAATTTAGAAAAGGTATTTTTCAAACATTAAAAGACCAAATGGTCGGAACCAGTATTGGTAGAGCAGTCATTTATACGCTTGGTCACATTGTGATTGCCATGACTTGTAATAATCTTATTACGGGCGCACCATTGAAATTAGCGGTATTAGATGCATTGATTGAACCGATGATAAATGGCGTATGGTATTATATTTTAGATAAAGCTTGGGCTTCTAAAATATCTTCAAAATCAGTTTAAATTTAAAACAAATCATTATACAACTTCAAGATGTTTTCATTTTTCAATATTTTTAAAAAAAAGAATTCTAAAAAAGAAGAGGAAGCATTCGCGCTTTTACGTAAAGCAAGTGTGATTTCAAAAAAAATTGCTGAAGAAACAAATGATGCAAGACTTAAAGGTTTAGCGTTTGAATTAAAAAGAAGCCATGATGAGGCGATTAAAATATTTGAAGAAATTGATTATGATTTAAAAAAATTGGACAAATTTTATTTTGATCCAAAACAGGCTTTTTCAGAAAACTATAAAAAAGTCGAAAGTATCTTAGATAAATTTAATAAAAGAATTGCTTAGTTGCAACTTATTGTAAAACTCAATATACTTTAATTTATGTCTACGTATGAATGTAAAAAATGTGGAATGTCAGTAAATGCTTCTTGCGGTAAATGCAACGAGCCTTTGACCAATGGTCATTTAGACGTTAATGGAAATCAAGTACAGATTTCGCAATGCCCAAAGTGTCAAGGAAAGATTAAATCCCCACAATGTTGTGGTGCTGACATGGCTGCAAATTAAATAAGCACGACACCTAGCATTATTAGTTGTGCAAAGTTAATAACGACCGAAGTGAAGTGAGAAACTTTAAAAGCTTTCTCATTTCTATCATCTTTAAACTTATTAATCTTTGGCATGAGATAAACTAAATTAAAAAAAAATAGTAATGCAGAAATTAATACTAAATAAAAATCTAAAATAAATGTTGAGTAGTAGACATAAAATACCGCAACAGCACTTAAAATTAATAGATTAACTAAATAATAATAAGGAAAGATAGCTCGGATAAAAACTCCTGCATTATCGGGAGGCAATACTTTGAAAATCATTGGTGCTAAAATAAATGAAAAAAATAGCATAATCCCCAAAACTAAAGACACTAAATTCATAATTATTTGTTCACTCATTTTTTAGCTTTCTTTTTCTTTTTACCCGCTTGATTAATTTTATTAATAAATTTGATGAATTTTTTCTTTTTATTTTTATATGTGTTCATAATTATTTGATATTTAATTACCTTAATTATGGTATTATCGCAAAATGAAAAAAAGATTAACGGCAAAAGATTTTCACCCAGACCTTTTAGAGCTATATGATTTTTATGCTCATGGTCAAATCACTAAAAGAGAGTTTTTAGATAAGGCAAAAAAATATGCTATCGGCGGCATGACAGCTTTGACGTTGTTTAATTTAATGCAGCCTAATTATGCATATGCACAACAAGTAAATTTTAATGATCCTGATATTGATGCAAATTTTATTTTTTATAATTCAAAAAATGGACATGGGAAAATTAAAGCCTATCAAGTAGGACCAAAATCTAAAACACCTAAAGGTGCAGTGCTTGTGGTTCATGAAAACCGTGGTTTAAATCCTTACATTCAAGATGTTGCTAGACGACTAGCAAAAGTTGGTTTTATAGCATTAGCTCCAGATGGATTAACCCCGAAGGGTGGTTATCCTGGAAATGATGCAAAAGGAAAAGAGTTACAAAAAGAATTAGATACTGTGAAACTGATGAATGATTTTTTTGCAGCATTCGAATTTTTGCATGATGCAAAATATGGATCGGGAAAAGTTGGAGCGGTCGGATTTTGCTATGGTGGAGGAGTATGCAATGCCCTTGCTGTTGCTTATCCAGAAATGTCAGCATCTGTTCCATTTTATGGAAGACAAGCAAAATCTGATGATGTGCCTAAAATTAAAGCCCCTCTTCTTATTCATTATGCAGAAAATGATAGCAGGATTAATCAAGGCTGGCCTGAATATGAAAAAGCTTTGAAGCAACATAAAAAAGAATTTAACGCATACATCTATCCAAAAACCAATCATGGTTTTCATAATGATAGCACTCCTCGTTATGATGAAGCAGCAGCTAAACTTGCATGGTCAAGAACGATAGAATTTTTTAATAAGAAGTTATCTTAAGTTCCACAAAACGTTTTATATACTCGGTCTGTTGCAGGCGCTGGTTTTGTATATTCTTCTAAACTTACATCTTCAGTATAAGGTTTTTTAACTATTTCACATAAAGATAAAAATTTTGATATATCTCCTTGATCTGCAGCAGACAAAGCTTCTTCAACTTTATGATTTCTTGGGATAAACACTGGATTATACTTCATCATTAATTGATAACCATCTTCACTTGTCTGGTTTTTAGATAATCTTTTTTTCCACTCTGCTTCCCACATAATAAAATCAGGATCATTTAGTAATTTTTCTTGTGGAAACTTACCATTCATTAAATATCTAAATGTATTGGTATAATCTGCTTGGTTTTTGTGCATGAGTTTAAATAAATCACTCATCATTTGTTTATCTTGGTCTTCATCTGAAATCATGCCTAGTTTGTTCTTCATCATGATATGAAATTCATTTGCAAATAATTCTTCGTATTCATTAATTAAATCATTTGCGATTTTTTCAGCCTTTTTTTCATCTTGATCTAGTAATGGAAATAAACTTTCTGCAAATCTTGCTAAATTCCATTGCCCAATAATCGGCTGGCTTCCATAAGCATAGCGTCCGTAATGATCGATAGAACTAAAGACAGTTTTGGTATCATAGTGATCCATAAATGCACACGGACCATAATCAATACTTTCACCTGAAATTGTCATGTTATCTGTATTCATTACACCATGAATAAATGAAACACGCATCCAATTGACAATTAATTTTATTTGCCTTTTCATAACTGATTTGAAAAGAGCAATTGCTTTATTTTGAGCTTGTATTAATTTTGGATAATGTCGTTCAATGGCATAATCGACTAAAGTTTTAAGTGCATTTAAATCTTGTTTAGCGGCTACATACTGAAAAGTTCCCACTCTTAAGTGAGAAGATGCAATACGAGTTAATACTGCACCTTTAAGTTTCGATTCTCTTAAAACATCCTCACCAGTAGTCACAACAGCTAAGCTTCTAGTCGTTGGAATATTTAAAAAATGTATAGCTTCACTAATGATATATTCTCTAAGCATAGGCCCTAATGCGGCTCTTCCATCACCACCTCTTGAGTAAGGGGTTTTGCCTGAACCTTTTAATTGAATATCCCAACGTTGATTTTTTGGATCAATATGTTCGCCTAATAAAATTGCACGCCCATCTCCGAGCATAACAAAATGACCAAACTGATGACCACAGTAAGCTTGAGCAAGCGGTATAGAACCATCGATAAGTTTGTTACCTGAAAAAATTTCAGCATTTTCTTGATTGTTATATTTCGAAAAATCTAAACCCAAAGATTTAGCAAGGTCATGGTTCAAAATTACTAACTCTGGTTTTTTTACAGCAACTGGAGGTAGTTTTGTTGCCATAATTTCCGGTAAGTTGGCGTAAGTATTGTCAAATTTAAATCCAGAATTACTCATCATTTCCTTTACTGATCGTTTATGATTTTTAATATAGCACTTAATGATTCAGTTAAAAAAATATTTTTTATTTTTTTTAGTTGCTACTGTAGCTGGTTGTAGCTCTGTACCTAAAAATACAGTGAATGCTTGTGTTATTTTTGATGAAAAATATTTTTGGTATAAGTTTGCAAAATCTTCTGAAAAAAAGTGGGGCGCTCCAGTTGAACTTCAAATGGCTATCATCAAAAAAGAAAGCGGATTTGATTGGTTGGCCAGACCTGAGAGAACCAAGTTATTCAAAGTAATACCCTGGAAAAGACCCTCTTCATCACTGGGCTACTCGCAAGCAGTCGAGGATACTTGGGAGTTATATAAACGTAAAACAGGAAAAAAATATGCAACTCGTATTTTATTTAAAGACTCATCTGATTTTATTGGCTGGTACATTGATCAAACTTCTAAAAAAATGAAAGTAGCAAAGAATAATTATTTTAAGCAATATCTATACTATTATAATGGATGGTCAGATAAAACTAGACCAGAGTCAATTTTGTATGCAAAAGAAGTTTCAAAAACTGCAAAAAAATATCGAGCTCAAATCAAACAATGTAATGCGCAATTAAAAAAAAATAAGTATATTATATTCTAATGAAAATTGTTTTGTTTTTACTTTTGTTATTTCCAACAGCACTTACAGCTCAAGATTTAAAAGTTGTTGATGGAGACACCATTCATATTGGAAAAACTAAATATAGATTTCATGGAATTGATGCTCCTGAAATGTCCCAAGTGTGTATGAAAGACAATAAAAATATTAAATGTGGTGTTGTAGCAAAAGATAAATTATTAGAAAAAATTGGCTCCCAGAAAGTAACCTGCAAACAAGAAGCAATCGATAGATACAAAAGAATAGTAGCTGAGTGTTTTGTAAACAATGAAAGTCTTTCTGGTTATCTTGTAAAAAATGGTTATGCGTTTGCATATAGAAAATATTCAAAAAAATTTATTGAAGATGAGGAATATGCCAAAAAAAACAAACTTGGATTATGGGCAATGAATTTTCAATATCCTTGGGATTATAGAAAAAAAAAATAATCCACAATTTCCACAGACCGTTATAAGAATCAACTATACGGAGATACCATTTCTAAACCATCTAAATTATTATGTTTTTTAACTAAGGGCGCAAGTTCTTAGCACTCATCAAGAAGGAGGTTTCGGCTGATTGCTTGGTGGTGAAAGCTGAAGGTGTAGGTAGCACTTAGACTCTTCAGAGTGAGGCCGTGGGAGTAGTGCTTAAATCACATGGCAAATAACTTCGCGTGTAGCTGTTCTTCGGAATGGTTATACAGCGAAGTTTTTTTATGCGGGATCTAAAAGTCCAGGATGATTATTTGACGGATTATTAACATCGCGACCAACTTCATAAAATACAAGTTCAGGGTTTTGATGGTTATTTAAAAATACCATTGGATCAGTTGCATTTAAATAATGATTAATTTCTTCTTCTTTTAAAACGACAGGCATACGGTGATGAATATCTGCCAATTCCCCTTGTGCTGCGGTGGTAATGACAGAAAATTCAATATTGGTATTTTTTTGATAAAGACCGCAAAAGAATAATGGTTCATTATGTTCTCGTTTAATGAATTGAGGAAACTTTTTTCCTTCATCATTTTTTCTCCATTCATAATATCCATCAGCTGGAACCGCACATCTTTGCTTAGCGATCAGTCCACTAAAAGTCCTTTTTTCCATTAAGGTTTCTAATCTTGCGTTGTTTAAAGGTCTAAAATCTTGCATTTTTTCTGACCATTTAGGAACCAAGCCCCAATGATAATTTGTTAATGTTAAGCTATCATTGTCTTTTTTTATGACTGGTAATTGTTGAGTAGGATAGGCATTAAAATTATCAGTATCTTCTACCCCCTCATTATTTTGGACAATTCCTTTTGTTTTTTTTACAACTTTTGTAACTGCATATCTTCCGCACATAATTTGATTTCATATTTTATCTATAAAATGTATCAATCTATTTTTACGAGTATGAAAAGATATCAAATATTTCTCCAAGGAATAAAGGATGTATTGCCCCTTAATATACCTGTTGTGTTGTTTGGAGTGTTTTATGCAGTTTTGTGTATTGAGTTAGGATTCTCAGCTTATTTTGCCATTGGAACATCATTGATTATTTTTGCTGGCGGCTCGCAGTTAATTTTTATTACTTTATTAACGGCCGGGGCTGTTCCATGGGTGATCTTTGGATCGGTGATTATGAACAATTCTAGAAATTTTTTATATGGAGCTGTTTTTTCAAAATATATAGAAAACAAAAGTAACATATGGAAAATTATATTAAGTTTTTTTTTGACAGACCAATGTTTTGCAGTTTCAAACGAGTATTTAAAAAAGAATTATAAAAATGAATTTGCACATTATCATATGCTGGGTTCAGGCATTACGGTTTGGGTTATCTGGCAACTTTCAAACTTATTAGGTGTATGGTTAGGTGATATTGTTAGTGATCAACTTAGTTTAAATTTTTTTGTAGCCATTACATTTTTAGCATTAATTGCAAAAGACCTTGGAAAGCTAGATCATTTTCTTGTTATTTTATTATCCGCAACATGTTCATTAATTTTTTATAATTTACCTCTTAAAGCTTATGTGATTGTAGCAGCGATTGCAGGAATTAGCCTTGCTTATTTAATGAATGGTAAATTTAAAAGGTTTATAAAATAAAATGAGTATTTGGACATACACAATCATAATTGGAGTATTAACCTTTTTATCAAGGTATCTAGTGACTGCATTTGCGAATACAAAAACTTACAATGAAACAACCAAAAAAGTTTTATCTTACGTTCCATCTGCAGTTTTTCCTTCACTAATTTTCCCTGCAGTTTTTTATAAGGATCAATCATTTATT
>Ga0129351_1001175_pt1 | contig 10247 bp, 9 predicted proteins | sample CPBDNA_8_FD_94423 | JGI IMG/M metagenome (GOLD analysis project Ga0129351, IMG submission 94423) | Freshwater to marine salinity gradient microbial communities from Chesapeake Bay, USA - CPBay_Sum_27_0.2_DNA | ecosystem: Environmental > Aquatic > Marine > Coastal | place: USA: Chesapeake Bay... | reverse complement strand
GAGTATTTCGTGCATTTGTTGCAACATCTGGATCTAGTGGAACTAATGAGGGAACTATTAGTATTGCTCAAGGTGCAACAACATTAGCACAAATTCGTGTTGCGGGTGGTGAAGGTTTAGGTCAAACTTTTATGGCAATTTATACCGTCCCTGTAGATTATACTGGATACATATATCAATGGGATCTTTCAACTGCCAAGTCAGATGGTGATGTTTTCTTAGTCAAGAGAGGGCACAATGATAATGGCACATGGAGATCTCAAGATGTTATGCATACAAATCAAAATAGTATTGAACGAAATTACAAGTTCCCACTAAAGATTGAAGAGAAAACAGATATTGAAGTGAGGGCATATTCTTCAACAAACAATATGAAGTGTGCGGCAACCTTCTGCATTTTATTAGTAAGAAACGATAATACATGATATTATGAGTGAAGTTTATCTTGGCAATCCGCTTCTAAAAAAAGCAAATACTGCTATTGAGTTTACTAAAGAGCAGGTTCTTGAATTTGTTAAATGTAAGGAAGATCCAGTATATTTTGCACAGAACTATGTGAAGATCGTCACACTTGATGCCGGTCTTCAACCGTTCAAAACGTATGACTTTCAAGAGAAGTTAATTAATAACTTTCATAATCACAGATTCAATATCTGTAAGATGCCACGACAGACTGGTAAGTCTACAACTGTGGTATCTTTTCTGCTACATTATGCAGTTTTCAATGATAATGTAAACATTGGTATTCTGGCAAACAAGGCAGCAACTGCTAGAGAACTTCTGGATAGATTGCAGACTGCATATGAGAATCTGCCAAAGTGGATGCAGCAAGGTATTATTGCCTGGAACAAAGGTAGTCTGGAACTAGAGAACGGATCTAAGATTCTCGCAGCATCTACCTCAGCATCAGCTGTCCGAGGTATGTCATTCAACATCCTCTTCTTGGACGAATTTGCGTTCGTTCCAAATCATATTGCAGATTCATTCTTTGCGTCTGTATATCCAACTATTACTTCTGGTCAAAGTACGAAAGTTATTATCGTATCTACGCCACACGGTATGAATCACTTCTACCGCATGTGGCATGATGCGGAGAAGGGTAAGAATGAATATATCCCAACAGATGTTCACTGGTCCGAAGTTCCTGGGCGTGATGATGCTTGGCGAGAGCAGACGATTGCTAACACATCAGAGCAGCAGTTCAAGGTTGAGTTTGAGTGTGAGTTCCTTGGATCTGTCGATACTCTGATTGCACCAAGCAAACTGAGAGCACTTGTCTATGATAATCCAAAGATTAGTAATGGTGGATTAGATGTTCATGAAGAGGTAAAAGAAAAGCATGACTATGTAATATCGGTTGACGTTGCAAGAGGAGTTGGAAATGACTACTCAGCATTTACCGTCATTGATATCACAACATTCCCACATAAAGTTGTTTGCAAATATCGAAACAACGAAATCAAACCAATGTTGTTCCCCAACATCATCGTTGATGTTGCAAAGAATTATAATGGAGCATTTATTATCTGTGAAGTTAATGACGTTGGGGATCAAGTAGCATCAATCATTCATTACGATCTTGAGTATCAGAATCTTTTGATGTGCTCAATGCGTGGTCGTGCTGGTCAGATTGTTGGACAAGGATTTTCTGGTAAGAAGACGCAGCTTGGCGTCAAGATGTCAAAGACTGTCAAGAAGGTTGGTTCACTAAACCTGAAAACTTTGATTGAAGCAGATAAACTTATCTTCAATGACTATGAGATTCTTCAAGAACTGACTACATTCATTCAAAAGAATAATTCATTTGAAGCAGAAGAAGGTTGTAACGATGACCTTGCAATGTGTCTCGTCATCTATGCTTGGTTGGTCCAGCAAGATTACTTCAAAGAACTGACTGATCAAGATGTCAGAAAGAGACTCTATGATGAGCAGAAAAATCAGATCGAACAAGATATGTCACCCTTTGGATTCATCGTTGATGGTGTGAATGGTGAGGCAAGTTTTGTAGATGCTGAAGGTGACAGATGGCATACTGATGAATATGGTGATATGTCATATATGTGGGACTATCAGTAATGGATATTGAAGACCAGTTTTCTTTTGGTCATTTACTCTTACAAGAGAGAAAGTGTAGATCTTGTAAGGAGATAAAAGATCTAGTTGACGGGTATTATAAAACTAGAAAGGGTAGTGGTCCTTCTGCATATGCATACGAATGTAAGGTATGCACAATTAAAAGAATAAAAGCAAAAAGAAAACAGAAAGATAAGCAAATTGATTGGTCTTATCCCGATTGGTAGTGTTCATGCACGATTTCCCCAATGAAGATAGTCAAAAATCTAAATAATTTCTAGTTAAACTGAGACAACGGAGAGACACATGGCGACTCCTCAATTATCTCCTGGTGTATTGATTAGGGAGGTTGACCTTACTGTAGGGAGAGCTGAGAACGTTCTTGACAACATTGGTGCTATTGCAGGTCCTTTTGAAAGAGGTCCTGTTCATGAAGTAACTGATATTGCTACAGAGCAAGAACTTATTAATGTTTTTGGAAAACCACTTTCCAGTGATGCACAGTATGAATACTGGATGTCAGCATCATCATTTCTGTCCTACGGCGGTGTCTTGAAGGTTGTTAGATCAGATTCTACTGATCTGAATAATTCAAACGCAGCAGTTGGATATGCATCTACGGATGCTCTGTCGATCAATAACTTTGACGACTACGAAGACAACTACTCTGATGAAGCAGAAGTATGGGCATGGGCAGCAAAAACCCCAGGTGCATATTCCGACAATCTGAAAGTTTGCATTATTGACGGCGAAGCAGACCAAACCATTGGTATTAACACAACCAGTTTGGAACTTGCAGGCATCACGGTTGGTGTTGCAGTCACAGTTCCCAAGTCAAACAAGACTGTTGTTAAGAGTGATGGTGGAACAGAAACCTTCACCGGATATATTCAAGGTATTGTTACTGGAGTTAGAACAGACTCTGCAGGAACAGACACTGAATTCGATCTGAAGATTGTTTCTAGAACAACCAGTGCAGGTGTTACAACTGCAATGGCATACAAGGAAGGCGATGACCTTGCTGCAATTAGTGCTGCAGAAACTCTGAGAGCAATCAACACATCAGGTATCCAAACTGGATTTGATGTGACAGTAGGAGATTCTAGAGACTGGTATGACGACCAGAAAATTGTTCTGGATAACACCACTATCTTCTGGAAGTCACTCGCACCAAAACCAGGAACAACAGCATACACTGCTGAAAGAAGTGGTTCTAACGACGAACTTCATGTTGTAATCATCGACGATAGAGGAACTGTTACAGGAATCCAAGGAAACCTGCTTGAAAAGTTCACAGGTCTGTCGAAAGCATCTGATGCAGTTTCTGCAGAGAACTCTCCAGAGAAGATCTTCTGGAAAGACTACTTGGCAAGAAATTCTGAGTACGTTTACGCTGGTAAGAACCCATCGAGCGTTAGTGATGGATACAATGGAGTCTATTCATTAGCATCCGGATTCTCAAGCGGATTTGTACCGGTCACAACTTCAGATGGTCTCTGGAACCAAACAGCACAAGCGAAGAAGTTTGCTTCGATTGGTAACCACGTCTACAACTTGCAAGGTGGTGCAAACTACAGCACCGGAAACGGTTTCCAAGCATCAGTAGGAGAAATCCAAACCGCATATAACTTCTTTAGAAATAGAGATGAAGTTGCAGTTGATTATCTGATTGGTGGACCTGGATTCTCTGGATTGAGTGATTCTCAATCAAAGGCAAGTTACCTGATGGCAATTGCCAATGAGAGAAAAGATTGTATGGCAGTCATCTCACCCGACAAGAACAGAGCGGGAACTGTAGATGATATCCTTTCCTTCTTCTCACCTCTTGGATCTAACTCATACACAGTATTCGATTCTGGATACGCATACAAGTATGATAGATTCAATGACAAGTTCCGTTATATTCCAACTAACGGAGACGTTGCTGGATTGATGGTTCGTACCGCAATCAATGCTTACCCTTGGTTCTCACCTGCTGGTCAGCAAAGAGGTATTCTGAACAACGCAATCAAGCTTAAGTTCAACCCAGGTAAAGCAGATAGAGACAAACTGTATCCTGCAAGAATTAACTCAATCATTAATCTGCCAGGAACAGGCGTTCTTCTCTTTGGAGACAAGACTGCTCTGTCATACGCATCTGCATTCGACAGAATTAACGTTCGCCGCCTCTTCCTCACGGTTGAGCAGGCACTTGAGGGTGCAGCAAATGCACAACTGTTCGAACTGAACGATGAGATCACAAGATCTAACTTTGTCAATATCGTCGAACCTTATCTCCGCGATGTTCAAGCAAAACGCGGTCTGTACGACTTCTTGGTCGTTTGTGACGAAACGAATAACACCCCTGATGTCATTGACAACAATGAATTCAGAGCTGATATCTTCCTGAAACCAACCAAGTCGATTAACTATGTAACCCTGACCTTCGTTGCAACGCGCACAGGCGTAAGCTTCGAAGAAGTTGCAGGTAGAGTTTGATCTTATAATTAATAACTAAGGAGGACACTTCAAATGGCATCAATTCCAACCAGGAACATCTCCCAATTCAAATCCAAACTGATTGGCGGCGGCGCTCGCCCCAATCTGTTTGAGGTTGCAGTCACATTTCCCGATGGTGTAAACCTGGGAATTCAAGGAGACGGCGACGGAACCTTCGACGGTGACAACTTTAGATTCTTATGTAAAGCAGCAAACCTGCCAGCATCTAACGTAACCCCAATCGAAATTCCTTTCAGAGGACGTATTCTGAAAGTTGCTGGAGACAGAACCATCGATACATGGCAGGTCACTGTCATCAACGATGAAAACTTTGGACACAGAAGAGCATTCGAAGCATGGATGCAAAATATCTCCCAATATGGAGATTCTTCGGGTCTGACTGATCCTTCAGCATACATGGGTCAAGCACAAGTATTCCAACTCGGAAGAACTGCTGCTGCAACTCAGGGAACCGGAACTGCTTCGGGACCATCAAACATTCTTGCACAATACAAGTTTGTTGATATCTTCCCAACTGCAATTTCTGACATCGCTCTGTCATATGACACACCCGATGCGATCGAAGAATTCACAGTTGAATTCCAAGTTCAGTACTACTTCCCCGAAACACCCGGATCTGGAGCTTGATAAATAGTAGAAATCTCTAGTCCCACCTTATAATGGCAAAGCTGTTTGGTTTCTCAATTGAGGACAACGAACAACAATCTGCTGGTATTGTAAGTCCGGTCCCTCCTAATAACGAGGATGGATCAGACCACTACCTTACCAGCGGATTTTTTGGTTCGTATGTTGATATTGAGGGTATCTACAGAACTGAGTTTGATCTGATTAAGAGATATCGTGAGATGGCACTTCATCCCGAAGCGGATAGTGCTATCGAAGATATTGTTAATGAGGCAATCGTTTCTGATGCTGATGATTCCCCAGTAAAAATTGAACTTTCTAACCTGAACGCAAGTGACGGTATTAAAAGAAAAATCAGAGAAGAGTTTAAGTATATCCTAGACCTTCTGGATTTTGATAAAAAGGCACATGAGATTTATAGAAATTGGTACGTTGATGGCAGAATCTATTATCATAAACTGATTGACATGAAGAATCCCACAGCAGGGATTCAAGAGTTGAGATATATCGACTCTATGAAAATTCGTTATGTCAGACAGCAGAAGAAAATCGATAGAGACAAGGCACTTGCTCAGATTAATAATCTGAAAGAAGATCCCATGGAGTACAACTTCCCTGAGATCGAAGAGTATTTTGTATACAATCCAAAGTCAATGTACCCCACGGGCAACCCAACAGCTCGTGGTGGAGAAGCAAAAGGAATCAAGATTGCAAGAGACGCGATTGCTTATTGCACCTCCGGTCTTGTAGACAGAAATAAAGGATCGACTTTATCATATCTCCACAAGGCAATCAAGTCACTCAATCAACTTAGAATGATTGAAGACTCTCTGGTTATCTACCGTTTGAGTAGAGCACCTGAGCGTAGAATTTTCTACATTGATGTTGGCAATCTTCCTAAGGTCAAAGCAGAACAATATCTGCGTGACGTTATGATGCGCTATCGTAACAAACTTGTTTACGATGCAAACACTGGCGAAGTCCGTGATGACAAAAAATACATGAGTATGCTGGAAGACTTCTGGCTTCCACGTCGTGAAGGTGGTCGTGGTACAGAGATTTCCACACTTCCTGGCGGACAAAACCTCGGTGAAATCACCGACATCAAATATTTCCAAGACAAACTCTACCGTTCACTGAACGTTCCCGTCTCTAGAATTGGTGGAGATGGTGGTTTTAATTTGGGAAGATCATCAGAAATCCTTCGTGACGAAGTAAAATTCAGCAAATTTGTAGGAAGACTGAGAAAGCGTTTCTCAAATCTTTTCAATGACTTCCTCAAAACTCAGCTGATCCTGAAGAATGTCATCACTCCCGAAGATTGGGACAAGATGAGTGAGCATATTCAGTACGATTTCCTCTACGATAATCATTTCGCAGAACTCAAGGAAAGCGAACTGCTTACAGAAAGACTGAATATGATTCAGCAAGTCGAACCATACGTCGGCAAATACTTCTCACAAGAATACGTTCGTAGAAAGATCCTCCGTCAAACTGACGAAGAGATTCTTGAAATGAACGAGCAGATTGAAAACGAAATCAAGGATGGAATTATCCCCGATCCTGCTTCTATGCAAATTGATCCAGCAACTGGACAACCAATGCAAGGTGGTGGAGATTTGGGAGCACCAGTAATGGAACCCGAAATTGATGCTTCATCTGTAGAGGCACCAGAAATCAAAAACCCTAGTGGTGGTGTCATCTAAATAACATTGTCACATTTGATATTGACTCATGGACGAATTAATGGACATGATCGTCGCTGGTGAAAGTCCTTCTGATATCAGCGATAAGATTAAGGACATTCTGTTTACAAAGTCTGCTGCAAAAATTGATGCAGTAAGACCTACTGTTGCAAATTCACTCTTCGGAAACGAAGAAGAAGCAGCAGTTGAGACAGAAGAAGACTAAATAACTACTAATACCCCAATTGCAGACTAATGATTACCAAGGTTATTTCAACTGAAGAGTCAACGGGGGCTACCGCTGGTGCTGCAACTAGCATCGGAAGTGCATCTGTTGTAAGACTTTTCAATGATACTGCTGCAGTGAGAGTGGTTGGAGTTAGCACTCTAGTTGGTGCTGCAACTACAGCATATTTTTCAATGCCTGCAGGATCTGTTGAGTTTATTCAGAAGTTTCCTAGCGACGTAATCTGGACTGACTCTGCAATCAAGGCAAACAAAGTCGCATTCACAGCCTCCTAAGATGAAACTGATCAGAGAAGAAATTGAGCAGGTAGATTTTATCGTTGAAGAACGCAACGGTAAAAAGAATCTGTTTATCGAAGGAGTATTCCTCCAAGGAAACATTAAGAACCGTAATGGTCGCATGTATCCTATGGAAACACTGCGCCGCGAAGTTTCTCGCTATAACGAGAATCACGTTGCTGCAGGAAGAGCACTCGGAGAACTCGGTCACCCCGAAGGTCCTACCGTAAACCTCGATCGTGTTTCTCATAAGATCGTTTCACTGAAAGAGAGTGGATCAAACTTCATCGGTAAGGCTAAGATCCTCAACACCCCAATGGGTAGGATTGCAGAATCACTTATTAGTGAAGGCGTAAAACTCGGAGTTTCTTCTCGTGGAGTTGGATCTCTGAAGATGACCCGCGAAGGTTATAGCGAAGTTGGCGAAGATTTCATGTTGGCAACTGCTGCTGATATCGTCGCTGACCCTTCTGCACCTGATGCATTTGTATCAGGAATTATGGAAGGAAAAGACTGGGTATGGGACGGCGGCATCCTTCGTGAGAAGTTTGCACAAAAAACATACAAACAAATCAACACCTTAACAGACCAAAAGAGGTTAGATGAGCAGAAACTTAATCTGTTTAATGACTTCCTGAACAGTCTGTAAAGATTAGATTTATAAATAAATATATAAAATAACTTACAAGGTTACTCGGAGAGTTCAAATGTCTCGTGGAGATTTACAGGAAATGGAAGTAGGCACTGCTCAATCCAAAACTGCGGTTAACAGCGGTGCTAAAGCAGGTGATCCTATGCCTAAAATGGCAGATCCCGGAACCCAGCTGGGTGCCGTGGAAGACCTCGGTGGTCCTACCCCCGAGAACTACAAGCCCGACGACGATTCAGCAAAGCTGAAAACTCCTGGCGGAACTCTCAAGCAAGTCAAGGATGTTGTCAATAAAGGCGCTAAAGCAGCTGAACCAATGAAGGGCATGAAGGAAGAAGAGGAACTCGAAACTGAAGCAACTATCGAAGAGTCATCTGAGGAAGTTGCAGAAGAAGAGACCATCGAAACTCCTGAGTACAACGTTGAAGAAGACGTTAATGCTCTCCTTGGTGGCGAAGAACTCTCCGAGGAATTCAAGGAGAAAGCAAAGACCATCTTCGAAGCAGCAATCAACGCTAAGGTTGCTACTATCAAAGAAGAACTGGTTGCTCAGCAAGAATCATTGGTTGCTGAAGCAGTAGAAGAATTCAAGGGAGAACTCTCCGAGCGTGTAGATTCTTACCTTGAGTACGTGTCAGAGGAGTGGTTCGTTTCTAACGAACTGCAAATCGAGCACGGACTGAAGACTGAAATGACTGAGAGTTTCCTCTCAGGCATGAGAGGTCTTTTTGAAGAACATTATGTATCAATCCCTGACGATAAATATGATGTGCTTGAGAGCATGGTAGACAAGCTTGATGACATGGAGACCAAACTCAACGAGCAAATCGAGAGAAACATCTCCCTCAACAAGAGACTTGCAGAGTCTGTTGCTGATGGAATCCTCGATAATGTTTCCGAGGGACTCGCGTCCACTCAGAAGGAAAAGCTCGCCTCACTCGCTGAAAGCGTAGAGTTTGAAAGTGAAGAAACTTATCGTGAAAAACTGGAGACCCTGAAGGAGTCATACTTCTCCGCACAGGCTCCAAAGGCGCAGACTGAAACTCTCTCTGAGGGAGTAGACACATCTGAGGCAACTGTCTCAGGTTCAATGGCTGCTTATCTGAAGACACTTTCGGCTGTTGCCAAAAGCTGACTTTAACATTTAATTCAAACTAAACCCTTTACCGTAAAGACAGATGTTCCAATCCGAACAGCTGCAGGAAAAGTGGGCACCCCTTCTGAACTATGAAGGTCTTGATGAAATCAAGGATTCACACAGAAGAGCTGTAACCGCCGTCCTGCTCGAAAACCAAGAAAAATTCCTCCGTGAGGAGCAAGCATTCTCCACAGGTAACAACCTGATGGAAGCACCTACCAACTCTGTTGGTGCAGATGGATACACTGGTGCTGCTGATGCTGCAGGTCCCCGTGCTGGTTTCGATCCCGTCCTGATCTCCCTGATCAGACGCTCAATGCCTAACCTGGTCGCTTATGACCTCGCAGGCGTTCAGCCAATGTCTGGTCCTACAGGACTGATCTTCGCGATGCGTTCGCGCTACAACAACCAGTCTGGTTCAGAGACCTTCTTTGACGAAGTAGATACCGCATTCTCCGGTCAGGATTCTGGATTCGACGTAACCTCAGGTTTCTCTGACGTTGCTGCTGGTCTGGGTACAACCGCACAGTCCGGTTCTAACCCTTCAATCCTGAACCCTGTTGGTTCCGCATCATCAACTGCATATGATGTCGGTCAGGGTATGCGTAAGGACAGTGCAGAAGCACTGGGCGACGCTGCTAATAACCACTTCAACCAGATGGCTTTCTCGATCGAGAAAGTCACCGTAACCGCAAAGTCACGCGCTCTGAAGGCAGAATACAGCCTTGAGCTTGCACAGGACCTGAAGGCAATCCACGGTCTGAACGCTGAAGCGGAACTCGCAAACATTCTCTCCACTGAGATTCTTGCTGAGATCAACCGCGAAGTCATCAGAACGATCTACAAGATTGCTGAGCAAGGTGCTGTAGAAAACACCGCAACTCAGGGTGTATTCGACCTCGACATCGACTCCAACGGACGTTGGTCAGTTGAGAAGTTCAAGGGTCTTCTGTTCCAGATCGAAAGAGATGCTAACAGAATCGCTCAGAGAACTCGTAGAGGAAAGGGCAACATCATCATGTGCTCTGCTGACGTTGCTTCAGCACTGACCATG
>Ga0129351_1001174_pt1 | contig 10249 bp, 14 predicted proteins | sample CPBDNA_8_FD_94423 | JGI IMG/M metagenome (GOLD analysis project Ga0129351, IMG submission 94423) | Freshwater to marine salinity gradient microbial communities from Chesapeake Bay, USA - CPBay_Sum_27_0.2_DNA | ecosystem: Environmental > Aquatic > Marine > Coastal | place: USA: Chesapeake Bay... | reverse complement strand
TTAGCATGACACCAGAATTTCAAGGAACACATTTATGGGATAGACTAGGATGGGCAAAAGAAAACCTTGAGCCATACAGAAGTGAGTATTGCATTGTATGGGAAGACCCTGACAATCTAGATGAACCTGCAAAGGTAACACACCCTGACCCTAACTGGATGGCGTGTGCATTGAATGGTGGCATACTACCACCTGTGTGGGTCTATTGGGAACTCAAGAAGGACGAAGCAAAGCCTGACTTTGTAAAGCATACACGAGGATATCTATTGCATAACACTGAGCCAATGAAGCCAATGACAGAAGAAGAAGCAATAGAGTACCTTATACAGAAAGATATACCTGAAAGGGTATGGAGAGATTATGAGAAGTCAAACCGACCAAGACTTGTCATATGTAAGAAAGAGCAATTGCCACAACATCGTACATGGCGAAATGCTTGGAAAATAGCTGCTTAAATAGGAGGAAACTAACATGGCAACTAAGACTTTTGTAACCGACAAGGATGGTGCAACAGCAGACGCTTCAAGCATAACCATGCCATCCGACAGGCATTTCAGAAATGCTTGGAAACTAAATGGTTCTGTTATGGCTGAAGACATGACTGCTGCTAAAGTTATCTTCAAGGATAAAATCAGGGAAGTGCGAAAGCCTTTACTTGAAGCTGAAGATGTAGTCTACATGAAAGCACTTGAAGCTGATGACGCATCTGCTAAAACAGCATCTGTAGCAAAGAAGAAAGCATTGAGAGATGCTCCTTCTGCAAAGGCTATAGATGATGCAGACACAATAGCTAAACTAAAAGCTGCTTGGGATACAAGCACATTGGGTGACAGCCCTTACGCATGAGGTAAATAAATGGCTTTAACTAAAGTTAGAGGAAGTGGTATAACAGGTATGACTATCTCAGCTAATGATGAGATAACTATGCCTTCTCAACCTGCATTTTTAGCTCAACCTGCTTCAACACAAAGTGATATACCTATAAATGCTGTTACAACTGTATTATTTGGAACAGAACGATATGACCAAAACGGAGACTTTGCATCTAGTACATTTACAGCACCAGTCACAGGAAAATACTTGTTGACCTACGCAATCTATGTTCAATATGTGGACGGAACAACAGACTACTTGGACATCATACTTAATACTTCTAACAGGGACTATTATCAAACACACGACCCAGAATATATACAAGACTCTTCAGGTAATGATGTTATTTACTTTACAGCTACATATTCCGTTGTAGCTGATATGGATGCAAGTGATACAGCAAAAGTAAGAATAGGTATGAACAACTCAGGAGCAGCACAGATGGATGTGCAAACTGGAAGTACGTTTTCAGGCTGTCTATTAGCCTAATATGCCAATGCGAAATAACATATCTTAAAGGAGATAATAATGGCAAATCACACAATAACCATAACACTTACTGACACTCAACAAAAAATATTATCTAATGATTTGTATAATGATTCAGATAATAAAGGACTAGATTCTTGGATTCAAGACGCTGTAAACGGCAAAATAAATAATTGTTGGAAAAGGATGCAAAATCATTGGACAACACAATTAATGAATGACCCATCTTTTACAGACGGTATACCAAGTAGTCAAGATGCTTTTGTATCTCTTGTTACATCAAGGTCTGATTATATGAACAGAAAACAACATGAAGACCATGCAAGAAAGGTAATTGAATAATGCCATACATAGGAAAAGCACCACAGCAAGGCATCCGTAACAGGTTCATCTACCAAGCCACAGCAGGGCAGACATCCTTCAGTGGCTCAGATGCTAACTCACTCACATTGAGCTACCCTGACAGTGAGTACGTAGATGTATATCAAAACGGTATACTACTCAAACCTGCAACCGACTATACCTCTACATCAGGTACATCAGTCGTGTTGGTCACAGGAGCATCAGCTAATGATGTAGTAGAGATAGTCGTGTATGACACATTCAGTATAGCCAACAGCTACACCAAGTCAGAGTCTGACACACGCTATCCTTTCTTAGGTAACGACAGCATCATACGAACCAATGGTCAGACTATCAGTGCTGATATAACAATAGACAGCAGTACAAATGCACTGTCAGCAGGACCTATTACAGTCGGTGCATCAGCAACGCTAACAGTTAATGGATTTTATACAATATTATGACAAGTGAACTTAGAGTAGATAATTTAAAAGGTAGCACCACAGGTGGTAGTATAAATGTCTTGAGTGAAGGTACGTCTGTTACTACTAACTTACAGCAGGGTTTGTGTAAGGCTTGGCAAGACCTTAATGGAGAAACATTTGGCTCAAGAGATAGCTTTAATATAAGTGGTAATACAGACCACGGCACTGGAAGCTACACTAATAGTTATACTAATAGTATGAGTAGTGGGGACTATCATTTTAGTGGTTATTGTGGCGACCCTAATCAGCAGATGGCTGTGTTTCATATAACTGCTACATCTAATAAAGCAGCAGGTTCAACAAAATATGTTACAAATTACGTTAGTAATACTTCTGGTGGTGGAGCAGGTCTTGATACTGAGCAAGTTCTTGTGGCAATACATGGAGATTTAGCATAATGGCAAGTGAAATTAAAGTAGATACAATCGTCAATGCAGGGGGAGATAATGACTCAGGTATTGACCTAGCGACTAATGACAATATCAAGTTTAATATTGCAGGTAGTCAGAAAGCTATGATTGACAGCAGTGGAAACATGCTTGTGGGAACTTCAAATGCAAATCCTACAGGTGCAGATGTTGTTGGTGCTTCTATCGATGCGTCTGGTGAAGGTAACTTTTCAGTAGATGGTGCTGAAGCTTTACGTTTAAATAGAAAATCATCTAACGGTACTATCCTAAATCTTCGCAGAGACGGCACAAGCTCTGGTTTTGTAGGAATAGCAGAAACAACTGTTAACATTCTAGGAGCAGAAGGTAACGCAGGAATCGTTTTTCAAAATAATAGCTATGGTGACTTAATCTACCCTGCATCTAATACAGGTAGTGGAGCAAATGATAATTCAATGGATATTGGTTATGCTAGTGGTAGATTTGATGACATATATGCAACTAACAGTTCTATTCAAACATCAGACCAAAACGAAAAACAAGATATAGCAAGTGCAACAACCAAAGAACTAAACGTAGCTAAAAAGTTATCAGCACTATTTAAAACATTTAGATGGAAAGATAAGGTAGCAGAAAAAGGTGACAAGGCTAGAACTCACAATGGGATTGTAGCACAAGAAGTGCAATCTGCATTTAATTCAGAAGGATTGGATGCGTCTAACTATGGACTGTTTACAGAAACATCGTGGTGGGAAGAAAAAGATGATAGCACCATACATTATAAAACAGAGCAAGAATATAAAGATAAGGGTTCACCTTCAAGTGCAGTTAAAAAGACAAGATTAGGTGTGAGATATCCAGAGTTGTTCTCTTTTATCTTCTCCTCTATAGAAGCAAGATTGACAGCATTGGAGTCTAAGTAATGGCATCAACACTTAAAATAAATACATTAACAGGTGTCACCACAGCAGGGTCAATCGCTGTGACAGGCGAAGGGAATAGCACCACGACTAATCTGCAACAGGGTTTAGCGAAGGTGTGGGCAGGAACAGTAAGTGATTCTGCTTCTGCAACAGATAGTTTTGGGGTTAGTAGTATTGGGGACACAGGCTCTGGTGATAATAGAATAAACTTTACTAACTCTTTTGCTAATGTGGGGTATTCAGCCGTTACAGGCACAGGAAATACAGCAAGCTCTCAACCTGACAGGGTAATTTTTGTTTCCGACATGGAAGCAAGCACCTTTAGAATGCAAACAATGATTGCAAGCAGTGGTGCTGACTCTTCAATAGAGCAACACATACAACTTTGTGGAGATTTAGCATGAGCAAAGCAGCAGAATTAGCAAACCTTATAGGCAACATCAACGCAGGGGGTGGTGGAGTAAACAGAAACTTGATTATCAATGGTGCAATGAACGTGGCAGAGAGAGGAACATCAGCTACAGGATTAGGTGGAAGTGATGGATATTTTACCTGTGACAGATGGGCAACATTTTTTAATTCATCTGGTAGACTAACATCAACACAAGACAGTTCTGCTCCTAGTGGTTTTGCTAAAAGTTTAAAATTAGCTTGCACCACAGCAGATACATCCGTAGCATCAGGAGAGTACTTTTTTCTTTCACAAAGAATAGAAGGTCAAAAGGTGCAAGCATTTGCAAAAGGAACGTCAGATGCAAAACCCTTTGCTGTCTCGTTTTATGTTAAAGGTAATGCTAGTGCAACTTATGTAGCTGAATTGTTTGATTCAGACAACAGCAGACAAATATCAAAAACATTTACTGTGGGAACAGATTGGGCAAGAGTAGAATTATCTTTTCCTGCTGATACAACTGGAGCGTTTAATTATGATAATGGACGAAGTCTTGATTTAACAATATGGTTACACGCAGGAAGTGATTATACAAGTGGTACATTAAACTCAAGTGCTTGGGCATCTAGCACCAATGCTAATAGAGCCGTAGGTGGCTCATCCTTCTTTGACAGCACAGACAGAACCTTCTTTCTCACAGGAGTTCAGTTAGAGGTAGGGCAGAACCCAACAGATTTTGAGCATATTAATAGTTTTGGAGAAGAGTTGGCTATGTGTAAAAGGTATTATCAAAAACTAACTGACAGCTATGCACAACATGGACAAATCTGTAATGGTCACATGGCTAATAGCACTCAGTTCCAAGGAGTAATTAGGTTTGTACCACAAATGAGAGCAGCACCATCGCTATCACACACAACAACATCTAGTAATAATTCTTCAAGTGCTTACTATGTTGCCACAGGTGGTGCTAATGACTACGTTGATGCTTTAGCTTTTTACAATTCAAATCAAGTAACTACATTACTATACTCCACTTCAGGTTCTAGTGCAACAGAAGGAGAAGGTGCTAATTTAGCTGTTCAAAGCACAATAACAGAATTTGCAGCAGTATCAGAATTATAGGAAAAATAATGTTTAAAAATTGTACAGCAAAATATAATCAATTTATAAGTGGCATCAATGACTCAGTTATAATAACGTACCCTGCAGATGAAAACGGTATGTCTAAAACACTTTGTGTTCCAATGGATGAAGAAAACACACACTACGCAGAAATACTAAAACAAGTACAGGAAGGCACACTGACCATACAGGACGCTGACTAGTGTTCGACCCTGTTACCATATCTGCTGCCGTAGCTACAGCAAGCACAGCTTTCAATGGTATCAAAAGGGCATTTGCAGCAGGACGAGACTTTGAAAGTATGGCAGGGGACTTGTCAAGATGGATGGGTGCAGTCAGTGACGTAGATGCTGCCCACAAGTCTGCTAACAATCCATCAATGCTCCGTAAGGTACTCAGTGCCAAGAGCATAGAAGAAGAAGCAATAGAAGCATTTGCTGCTAAAAAACAACTGGAACAACAAAGAAATGACCTACGCACTTTTATACAGTTTTCTCAGGGGCAGTCTGGGTGGGAAGAACTCCTACGCATGGAAGCAGACATACGTAAGAGAAGACAGAAAGAAATATACGACAAGAAAATCTTCAAAGAAAAGGTCATAAACTATGTCGCTTTGGCAGTGGTTTCTGTTGTTGGTCTTGGTGCTTTGGTGCTGTTTATTCTTACCCTTATGGGGTTCGACAGAGGTTGGTGGTAACTGCGTAAGAAAAGATGGTGGACAGTACACATTTGAGTGGCTTTGTGCAGACAATTATGGTACAATAACTTTAGCACAATCCGACAACATTAAGAACTGTTACACCTGCTTCCTCAAGAAGTTCAGTGATTGGACATGGGAACAAGAGAAAAGACTAGGCAAACGTGAAGACCCAAAGTATATCACCTGCCGTAGATACAAAAGAAAGACAGCAAGGAACGGACAGCAGGTGTGTCTATACAGAGGGGCAAACGATACATACACACTAGTGGTTGAAGGGCAATGTCCAACAGAATATAGATGTAAGTATGACCCAAACGGCAAAGAGCCTAATATAGATAGTGTGCTAGACTCACTTAACGACAGCTTTAAGAAGTAACATGGAAATAGACCCAGTAATATTTTGGAACGTAGTGTTGACACTCATCATAGCCCCTGCAGTGTGGGCTTTTCGTAACATGATAGCAGAGGTAAAGCGTATAGACATACTGCTGAATAGGACACGAGAAGACTATGCGTCTAGGGCAGAAGTAAAAGATGAGATGCAGGTTGTGATGGATGCACTGCACAGGCTAGAAGATAAGTTAGATAGAGTTTTAAGTAGGGATATTAAATGATACCTGAGAATTTACAAGACAGAAATGTAAGACGCTTCAAAGGTTTTACACCACAACAAGTAGAAAAGCTACTAGCAGGTAAGGGCTTTAAGCCTAACAGTAGAGAAGCTGCAGAATACCTTGGCGCAATGGCTGAGAGAGCAGAAGAGATGCTACAGAAAGTCAAGCCCATGAAAGCCTATCAAGGTGCCAGTGTTGGAGGCTTTGACGATAGATCAAAGAAACTATTTGATGCAGCCGTAAAGCGTTCAGCAGGAACAGACCCAAAGTCTCCTGAGATACAACGCTACCTTGACAATGTAATAGAAACTCGTGGTAAACCCACAATGGTTTTCCCTGGCACTGCTGATCCGTTGCAGGGTTATCAGGAGGGTGGTAATGTGCAACGTGATCCACTACCAACAACAGGCACACAGGTAGAGCAAAAGACGCAACTAGATACATCACAAGCTAATCTAGCTTCAGCACAACAAGAACTTAGCAGACTACAACAACAACTAGCCTCCACTCCTATTGAAGACGAGAGTGCTAGAAACGCTATTGTTGAAAAGATAAATAAGCAACAGCCAAAGATTACAAGTGCTGAATCGGCTCTTGCAAGTGCATCACAACAGTTTCAAACAGTAGCTGTGCCAACGGCTGCAGAGGCTGTAGGCGCAACGGTAACAACACCACAAGATGTTATTACTAAACAGCCTGTAGATCAGATAGTAGCAACAACTCAACAAACAATAGATCCTGCAACAGGTCAGCTTACAGGAGCTATAACACCTACAGTTACAACAGGCAGAGCAACAGGCACAGCCGATGTCACACCTACAGGACCTGCACAAACAGGTATAGAAAGAACAGCCGATGCTGTCCAAGCTGTACAGCCACAAGAGAGATTTGGAAACATATCTCAAGATGCTATAATAAAAGCACAAGAGCAAGCAACACAAGACCTTAACATAAGAGATGTACAGGCAGCTCAAGGCACAGGACAGCAGATTACTTCTCCTGCAAAGAGAACTTTACAACAAGGAGAGCTTGTATCAGGGGCAGCCAATGCAGAACAGTCAGCACAGTTCCTAGAGGGCATTGAGGCTGCTACTGGCGCTCCTTCATCTGCCGCCACTGTTCAAGGACAGCTTACTAGCCTAATGTCTGACTTTGAGGGAGGCACTCCCCCACCTTGGGCATCAGGTGCGATGCGACAAGCTACAGCTATCATGGCACAAAGAGGATTGGCGGCAAGTTCTATGGCAGGACAAGCCATTGTACAGGCTGCAATGGAGAGTGCGTTACCAATAGCTTTACAAGATGCACAGACTGTAGCAAGGTTTGAGGAACAAAACTTAAGTAATAGACAACAAAGGGCAATGCTTTCTGCACAACAGAGAGCCACATTTCTTGGCATGGAGTTTGATCAAGAGTTTCAATCAAGAGTACAGAACGCTTCTAAGATATCAGATATAGCTAATATAAATTTTTCTGCAGAACAACAGATTGCTTTAGAAAATGCACAGCTTGCTCAGACAGTTGATCTAGCAAATCTTAACAACAGTCAAGCTGTAACAATGGCTCAGGCTTCTGCAATAGCACAAGCTGATATGGCTAATCTAAGTAACAGACAGCAAGCTGCAGTACAAAACGCACAGAACTTTTTGCAAATGGACTTTCGTAATCTTGACATATCACAACAGAATGATATGTTTAAAACACAGTCTGTTGTGCAAAGTCTGTTTACAGATGCTTCTGCAGAAAATGCGTCAAGGCAGTTTAACGCAACAAGTGAAAACCAAACTAATCAGTTTTTTGCAAGCCTAAGAAATCAAGTTGGACAGTTTAATGCAAGTCAAGCTAATGCAATGGAGCAGTACAATGTTGGTCAGGTAAATGCTTTAGAGCAGTTTAAACAGCAAGTGAAGAACCAAAGAGATCAGTTTAACGCTCAGAACGCTCTTGTTATAGCACAGGCTAACGCACAATGGCGACAGCAGTTAGCTACAGTAAATAACGCATCTCTCAATGATGCAAACAGACAGAACGCATTACAAGCTAATGGGCTAACACAAAAAGGTCTTGATGAAATATGGCAGAAAGAAAGAGACTTAATGGCATATGCTTTTGCCACAGCAGAGAGTGCTGCAGAAAGGCGAAACAAATTGTTAATGAGTGAATTAGATGCAGAGGGTGCGTCTGACTCTGCTTTCTCTAGTGCATTAGGCACACTTGGTGGCGCAATAATTAACGGTGTATTTGGATTATTTTAATGGCAACTTCAGAATATAAAAACGCATTAACAAACATGAGAAAGTTTATACTTGGTGGAGGGTACGTTGCAGGTACGCTATCAGGTAAGAATATAAATCCTGAGACAGGAGAAAGACGACAAGCAACAGACGCTATAATGGCTCGTTCTCCTACAGTTGGAGACACAAAAAACATACAAGAGTCTATGGAGCTTGGTGACGAAATAAAAGCCCTTAATAAGATATACGAATTACAGAAGGCTGAACAGGATTTAGCTACTGAAAGGGTGAAAGAGTACGTTGTTCGACCTGGCGATACCATAACAGATGTGCTTGAAAGAACAGGAATGTCTTTTGCTGAGTTTTCTGCATTAAATGAAAATGTTTCTGACCTAGATTCAGGCGACACAATACAAGTAGTTCAACGTGAGGTACATGAGATATGATACAACAAACAGCCAGATTTGAAGCACCCATACCAGGGCAGTCTTTAACAAGCGAACCAAAACTATACCCTTGGGAGACACCTCCTGAGTTAGATAAAGTTGGTGATGTTGTAAGTTTTTACATTGACAAGCTGTCTTCACAAGACGTTATGGACGATCTGTTTATTGCACTTGATGAAGGCTTTCCACTAAACATACTCGTAAAAAGTATATTAACAACAGGTGTCATGGAAGGTATGCACACCATAGACGTTAGTATGGTAGTTGCTCCTGTTCTCCATGAATATATACTAGGGGCAGCTAAGATACAAAAGATTAAAGTAAAAGAGTTCCCTGAGACAAAAGATGAACAGATTGATGCTAAAGAAAAGAGAGCATTGGCTGCTACAATTGAAAGAAGTCTTGAGAAGTCTCCAAAAGAAGATATAGGTAAAGCCTTGCTAGAAGAAGCCTTATCCTTTGTGCAAGAGGATGCACCAATGGCTGAAGGCAACGCTATGGATGCTCCTGAAGAAACAACTCCTGAGGAAAAGCCAATGGGATTAATGAGTAGAAGGGATATGTAAGATGGGTTTTGATGCAAAAGCATTTGCTGCAGCGTTTGCTACCGAAATTGCAGGTGGCATAAAAGAGAGAACAGCAGAAGCAAAGAAGTTTAGAGAAGAAGAGAAAGCAAAGGCTGAAAGAAACTTAACAATCTTTCAAAAAAGAATAGCGCAAAAGGATGCTGTGACTACATATGCAAACACACTCAGCAAATTAGGTGCAACAGACGCTGATATAATGTACTTTGCCAAAGATGGTCCTGCTGTGTTGAAGTCAATACATGATAAAATATCTGATAAGGCTGAGAAGTACTATGAGCTTACAGGTAATAAACTTAGCCCTGAAACTGTTAGTAAGATGATGAACATACCTAAGGGTTTTGAAGAAGCCGCATCAAAATACAAGAGCATGGACGAGTTCCTTGACGCAGGGTATCGACTATCACAAGAGAACGATGAGTTTGAGCAACCTGAAAACGAAGAGATACTAGCAGGTAACTTTCTGTTAGGCATCATGGGTGTTGGTGCTAAGGAAAGAGTGAGAAGAAAGCTTGAGACAGAGAAATATATCGGTGACACAACTATAGGACAACTAAACAGGATAGCTGCACAAAGAGATTTTGTTGATGTGTTTGGTGGTGAGTTTAGCAGAGCAGCCTTAGACCCAACTATAGGACCTAGAATACTTGATAG
>Ga0129351_1001170_pt1 | contig 10264 bp, 6 predicted proteins | sample CPBDNA_8_FD_94423 | JGI IMG/M metagenome (GOLD analysis project Ga0129351, IMG submission 94423) | Freshwater to marine salinity gradient microbial communities from Chesapeake Bay, USA - CPBay_Sum_27_0.2_DNA | ecosystem: Environmental > Aquatic > Marine > Coastal | place: USA: Chesapeake Bay... | reverse complement strand
GATTGGTGAAATTGCAATTAAGTCCTTAGGAAATATGATTTGTTACTGGAAAAATCCTGAAGCCACAAAAGAATGCATGAGCGACGATGGCTGGTTTAAGTCTGGAGACTTAGGAAAATTCGAAGGTCCTTTTTTATATATTCTTGATAGAGTTAAAGATATTGTCATTAGAGGAGGGGAGAATATTGCTTGCCCAGAAGTTGAAGCAGCAATGTATGAGCATAAAGATGTCTTAGAAGCAGTTGCATTTGGTATATCAGATGAAAGACTTGGCGAGGTATTATGTGCAGCAATATTTTTGAGAGAAGATTCGAGTCTGACCTCAGATGAACTCCAGTCATTTTTAGCGACAAGATTAGCTTCCTTCAAAATACCTTTAAATATAAAATTTTTAGATAGTAATCTGCCTAAAGTTGGATCAGGAAAATTTGACAAACCAGCCATGAGAAAACAGTTTGAACAAGAATTTTAAATTTATAATAAAAATACTGTACCTTTTAAAAAAAAAGAGTATAAGTATCTAGGTATAGTTTAATCTTATTTACTTATGTCACAAAAAATATTAATTATTGAAGATGAGCCAGATATAAGAAAGACCTTAGAGTACAATATCTCCAGAGAGGGATATCATGTTGTTAGCGCATCATCATTGCTAGAAGCTAAATCTCAGATTGAATCAGACTCCTTCTCTTTAATACTTTTAGATTTAATGCTTCCCGATGGTTCAGGTTTGGATTTATGCAGGGAGATTAAATCGGATAAAGAGAAATCTTCCGTTCCAATAATAATTTTAACAGCTAAAGATGACGAGGTTGATAAGGTTGTTGGTTTTGAGCTTGGTGCTGATGATTATGTTACTAAACCATTTAGTGTAAGAGAGCTCATTCTTAGGATGAAAGCAGTCTTAAAAAGAGGAGAAAAAAAATCAGATAATGTTGAGGTTCAAAGACAATTTGGACAATTATCTATCGACACAGAGTCCCATGAAGTTTTTGTAGATAATAATGAAATAACTCTTACTGCTCTTGAATTTAAATTACTATGTCAACTTGTTGATAGAAGAGGCAGAGTTCAATCTAGAGATCAGTTATTGTCTGATGTTTGGGGTCATAGTGCTGAAGTTACAACAAGAACAGTAGATACACATATTAAGCGTTTAAGAGAAAAGCTTGGCAGTATGGGTAAGTATGTTCAAACTATAAGGGGAGTTGGTTACAAGTTCACAAGAACCCCTGATTAAATATGGGCATTAGATCCCGAATTTTTTTATTAGTATTTATTTCTCTTAGTATAAGTATCACTGTTTCTTACATTATTGCCGAGAGAGATCTCACAAAAACTTTTGAACAACAAATTGTAGAGCAACTTCAAAGACAAGCATCCTTACTTGTAGAATATATTGATGAGGTTGATGAATTACAAGTAAATAATAATGCAGATTCTATTGCCGATAGACTGGGTAAAGCATCAAATTCAAGGGTGACTTTAATATTAAATGATGGAACTGTTATTGGAGATTCATATATAGATCAAACAGAGCTTGCTTCTTTAGAAAATCACAATGATAGAGAAGAATTTATTGAGGCAATAAATAATGGCTTTGGTTGGTCATCAAGATATAGCAACTCTGTTCAACAACAACAACTTTACTTTGCTATAAGAGACAAGAATGAAGTATCACCCAATATTATAAGAATTGCAGTTCCTTACACCTATCTAGATAAAGCTATTCAAAGTTTAGACTTATCCATATTACTAGTTGCCATGGTTGCATTATTGGTTGCAACTATTGCTAGTGGTGTTGCAGCTAACTATATATATACAAGCATTGCAGAACTTGCTAATGCTGCATCAAATCTCGCTGGTGGCTCACTTAAGAAAAGCTCTATTAAAGCATTGCCAACAGATAGAGTTGATGAATTTGGTAATGTAGCCAGAAGTATTTCGCAAATATCAGAAGATTTAAAATCTCAAATTAATTTATTAGCTAAGCAAAGAGATGAGTTTGGATCTGTGCTCGATGATCTTGGTGAGGGAATTATGGTTGCAAACAAGACAGGCCAAATAACCTATTGCAACGAACAGTTTTTACTAATATTGAATAGAAAAAATATTATAGATCTAGATATAAAAGATTTAGATGTTAAATCAATACAAAGTCTCTATAAAAAAACAAAAAGGACTAAATCTGCTGATATAGAGTTTGAGATTGAAAATAAAGATAAGTCTACTAAATGGATTCTAGCTTCAATGAATCAATCAAAAACAAGTAAAGAATTTATATTAGTTATTCATGACATAACCCAACTTAGACAGTTGAGCTCTATGAGAAGAGACTTCATTTCAAATGTATCGCACGAATTAAGAACTCCTGTGAGCGTTATTAGAGCAAATTCAGAAACTTTATTGCAGGGAGCGCTAGATGATAAGAAGCAAGCGAAAGTTTTTTCTAAAGCAATTTTGCATAACTCCGAAAGATTAACCGAAATGGTAACAGACCTACTAGATCTCTCAAGAATAGATCATGGAGAATTGAAACTTGTAATAGAAGAAATTGATATAAAGCATTCTATTGATGAAGTTATTGATTCCCTCAAACATCTTGGTAAAAAGAAAAACATTTCTATAAAGTGTATATGTCCAAACAAGCCTCAATATGTTTTGGCTGATAAAAAAGCACTTGAAAGAATACTAACAAATCTAATTGATAATGCATTTAAGTATAGCGAAGAGAATTCAACTATTACTATCAATACACAAACAAAAATTAAAGATAAAAATATAATCATTTCTGTCTCTGATAAAGGTCGTGGTATATCAGATGAAGATAAGTTATTAATTTTTGATAGATTTTTTAGAACAGCTGAGGCTAGAGCTTCCGAGAAAAAAGGAAGTGGGCTTGGCCTGGCTATTGTTAAAAATCTAGTAAATAGTCTTAACGGTGATGTGGGTGTTAAAAATGCTGCCAACAAAGGTTCTAAGTTTTGGTTTACACTCCCGTTAGGCAAATAAGCACTTAACAAATCTGTAACATTCATACACATTTCGAAACAAAAATTTAGCATTTATTTTCAACTTCTCCTCACTAACTTTTCGCAAGTCAAGTTAAATAGATTCATATTTCCTTGGAGGAGAGTAATTTATGTTCACTAAATCATTTAAAAACATTTCATTTATAACAACAATCTTTGTATTAACCGCATGTGGTGGTGGCGGTGACACCTCAATTGCTTCACCTGGTGAGTTAGGTTCACTTGATGACCCAACTGGTGGGGGAGGAACGGGCGGCTCAAGCAGTAACGTTCTTACTGGTTCTTGTCCTGAATCTGAATTTATTACAAATGGATCTCCTGTAGCTGGAAATACTGTTTGTGCTATTGAAGGCCCAATAACAGGCGAGTTAACTTTAACTAACGATGTAATGTATAGAATGTTAAATAAAGTAGATGTTGGTGTAGACATGGGTGGTGACGGTACCAAAGCTGGTGGCGTATCTGGAACGCTAACAATACCTGCTGGTGTTGTTATCATGGGTAAAACGTCCAATGATTACCTAGTTGTTAATAGAGGTTCAAAGTTAATAGCAAATGGAACTAGATCAAAACCTATTAGATTCACTCATAATACTGCTATAGAAGGTACAGTTGGTGAGCTCGAAAGAGGCTTGTGGGGTGGAATAGTTATTTTAGGTAAAGCCCCAATTAATAAATGTTCAAATGATGTAAGAGGAACTGCTGCTTGTGAAAGTGTTGTAGAGGGTTCTGATGCTCTTATGGGCGGAGCCACACCAGGCGATAATTCTGGAAAACTAAATTTTGTAAGAGTTGAATATGCTGGTTATGAGATTTTTCCTGGTAATGAATTAAACGGTATTACTTTTGGTGGAGTTGGGTATGGAACAGAGGTAGATTATGTTCAGGTTCATAATAATCAAGACGACTGTGTAGAGTTCTTTGGTGGAACTGTTAATGTTAAACACTTAATTTGTACTAATGCAGGTGATGATAATCTAGATATAGATTGGGGTTATCAAGGAAAAATGCAGTTTGTTGTTGTTAAACAATCATCCGATACAAGCGATCATGTAGTTGAGTCTGATAATACCAATGCAGACTCAGCGGTTGGCTTTTTAACAGAGCCAAGATCAAGGCCAATGGTTGCAAACTTTACTTTTCTAGCTCAAGGCGCTGACGAACCATTGAAATATAAAGAAGGTGTTTCTGGTATTTATATTAATGGAATAGTAGTAAATGCTAATTCACAAAATCTTATTGAATCAACAAATTTAGAAACAATTCAAGATGGCGCTTTAACACCTAAACTTCAGCATCATTCTATCTTTATGGATTCTGCTGGTGATACTTCACCTTTTAAAGCTGATACAGATTCTAGTGGAGTAACAGCGGCACAATTAGAAGCTTCCTTAAAAGAAAGAGCTACAGATTTAGTTCTTGGAACAAATACTCTAGTTTCAGGCATGTTCCTTGGTGATGCCGAAGAAGCTGTTGTTTCTGCATTTAATGGTTCAAAAGTTCAAGCTATGTGTGCAGTAGGCCCTCATTCAGCAGGCACCCCAACTGAATTGTGCCCAACATATAGTTCAATAGAAGGAAGATACATTGTAGATACATGGTTTTCAGCAACTGATTATATTGGTGCATTCTCACCTGGTTCTGATATTGAGAACAATTGGGCATCTGGCTGGACAATAGGCTTATTTACAGCCCCTGAATGCCCTAATGGTACTCTTGAGTCCGAAGTGCTTTTAGGTAAAAAAGTATGTAGTCTATCTGGTGAAGTTATAGAAGACATTACACTTGTTGCTGGTAACTATTACAAATTAGATGGAAAAGTAGCCATTGGTAAAGATATGGGTGCTGATGGAACTAAAACTGGTGGCGTAAGTGCTAAATTATCTATTGAACCAGGCGTTACAATTTTTGGTGAGTCTGGAAATGACTATTTAGTAGTTATGAGAGGTTCAGATATTCATGCAGTTGGCACTTCTTCAGCTCCAATAGTTATGACTGGAAGACAGGATATATTAGGTGAGGCTGATATTGTTAATACTCGTGGTTTGTGGGGCGGATTAGTAATTTTAGGTCAAGCACCTATAAATAAATGCTCATTTTCAACGGCAGGTTCTTCTTCTAGCGCTGGAACAAGAGTTAATCCATGTGAAAAAGAAGTAGAAGGTTCATCTGGCGATACTATGGGTGGTGAGCTACCTAATGATAGTAGCGGATCATTGAAATATGTAAGAGTTCAATATGCAGGATATGAGGTTTTCCCTGGAAACGAACTTAATGGAATTACATTTGGTGGAGTTGGTAATGGAACTGTTGTTGATTATATCCAAGTTCATAATAATCAAGATGATTGTGTCGAATTTTTTGGTGGCACTGTTGATGTTAAACGTTTAATTTGCACTGGTGCTGGTGACGATAATCTAGATATAGACTGGGGATATCAAGGCAGAATGCAATATGTATTAGTTCAACAATCAAATGGAGTTGGTGACCATATCGTTGAATCAGATAATACTAATGCTGATGCTGCTGTAGCCTACTTAACAGAACCAAGATCTAATCCAATAGTTTCAAACTTTACTTTCCTAAGTAGTGGTAAGGATGAAATATTTAAATTAAAAGAAGGTGTTTCTGGTCAATACTATAATGGCGTGGCTGTTGTTAAAGATGGCTCCACTAATTATATAGAAACAACTTTTGCAGAAACTGCTCAAGATGGCGCTGTTACTCCTCACTTCTCTATGAATTCAGTGGCAATGGAGTGTAATGGTTTTGTTAAAACTGATGGATTAGCAACTGTTGCTTCAATTGAAGCTATTGTAAAAGAGGGTGCTAATAACTTGTATGGAGCAAATTCTGGAAGTGGTTCTTATGTGAACACACTCAGCGGTCCTGTTAATGGATCATCTGAGTCAGCTGCTACAGTGACAACAATTCCTGATAAATATAATGCTGATGGTTTCTTTGATACAACTGATTACATTGGTGCTATCAAGGGTGCTACAGATACTTGGTATAAGAACTGGACACTTTCTGGAACTATAGACGTCCAATAATAAGAGTGATAACAAATAATTTTTATTGGAGAAACAAATGAGAACAACAATAGACCAATTTAATAAAACAAAATATAAAGCAGCTATTAGTTTATTGCTAATAGCTCCTTTTATGATTGGCCAAGAAATTGAAGAAGTTGTAGTAAGCGGTTCATTTATTCCAGATGAAAAAAGAGATACATCTGAAATATCAGCAATCTTAGATTCTTCTGAAATTGAAAGAACCGGTGATGACAACATCGCAGTTGCTTTAACTAGACTTACTGGCCTAAGTTTAGTTAGAGGTAAGTATGTTTATGTTAGAGGCTTGGGTGAAAGATACTCTGCGGCAACCTTGAATGGATCTAATTTACCCAGTCCAGAGCCATTAAAGAGAGTTGTGCCACTTGATTTATTTCCTACTCAAATAATTAATTCATCGGTGATACAAAAAACTTATTCTGCTGACATGCCTGGAGAGTTTGGTGGAGGTATTATTGAAATAGAGACCAAGCCAGTTCCTTTAGAGAGAATATTAGATTTCTCTTTTTCATCTGGATTTAATGATGCAACAAGTTTGTCTGATGGTTTGTTATATGATGGCGGAAGTGATGATGACATCGGATATGACGACGGCACTAGAGATTTCCCTAATATGGTGCAAGAAGCTATTAATAGAAATCAAAAATTAGATAGATCTAATTTTCAAACATACGAATTGGCAAATGCTGGTCGTGAATTTGAGAATTCAAAGTTGTGGGTTATCCAAGAGGGAGAAGTTCCTTTAGATTCATCATTTAATTTTACTTATGGAGATGAGCTTGATATTTCTATTGATGAAATACTTGGAGATTCAAGTGCAACTTTTGGTGTTATGTTTACTGCAGGTATGAGAAGCTCATGGGATACGCAGGATGGTATTCGTCAAACTGGAACACTTCAAGCGCAAGGTGATGGTACTGCCGATGTTATTGTATCAAATGATAAAACATTTTTTAGTACCTCTAACGACGTTACATCCTATGCGATGTCAGTTCTTGGAATTGATACAGATTCTTATGAACTTAAATATACTGGTATGTATATTCATAAGGGAACAAAAAGAGCAAGAACTCTTCAAGGTTACGACTCAAGTGATGCTGGAAATGTTAGAGAAGATTTCACAGAGTTTTTTGAGAGAGAATTGACCAATAATCAAATTAACTATACATATTTATATGATAGTGGAGCAGAGCTAGATTTAAGATTAACTTCTGGAGAAGCATCAAGACATTCACCTTATGAAAGAGTAGTATTTTATGAAGATACTGATGATAGAGGTTTCTGGAGATATGATGTCAATACAGGAAGAAACCAAACTCAGTTTAGTTATGTTAAGGATAAGAATGAGAATATAGGTCTAGACTTAACTTATCCTATCCAAATTTTTGAAACTGATGCTGTTTTAAAGGTTGGCTATGATTTAACTGAAAATAACAGAGATGCTCAAGTTAGAAGTTATAGATTTTTAGCAGAAGGTGGGCCTATCCCTCAAGATGGTTTAGATAATAGAATTGATTACATTTTTGAAGATAAAAACTTTGACCCTTCAAGATTAATTCTAATAGAAAATACAGCAGCATCATCCCCAGCTGGTTATCAGGGTGAACTTACCACCGATTCAATGTATTTGACGCTAGATACGTATATAAATGAAAAGTATAGACTTGCTGTTGGTGTGAGATCTGAAAATGGTGAACAAATGGTAAATACATATGATGTCTTTAAGCCCGTAGATTTAAATATAGAAAAGGTTCTTGATAAAGATTATATGCTGCCATCATTCACTCTTACATATTTACCTGAATTCAACGAAAATCTACAATTTAGATTAGGTCTATCTCAAACTATAGCAAGACCAACATTTAGAGAGCTTTCACCAACATTATTTATAGATGTTGATACTGATAGAGTTATTGCAGGTTCATTGTATTTAGAAAATACAGAGCTTGATAATATTGATTTTAGAGCAGAGTACTATTGGAGTACTAATCAATTTATAACCGCTGGATTATTTTATAAAGATATATCTAAACCTATTGAAGAAGTTGTTAATGAGTCAGGCGATCTTATTGTTACCTCTTATCAAAATGTTCCTGGTGCTGAATTAACCGGTTTTGAGTTAGAGTATGAAAGAGTATTTGAAGACTTATTACCAAACTCATCTTGGGGCAATTCAAAGGAATTTCTTTTAAAAATGAATCTTACTGTTACTGAATCAGAAGTTATATATGGAGCTAATGATACTTATGTAAATAGCCAAGGATCATTAATTAATGCTGCTTCATTATTTGTAAATGGAAGAGACACACGTCTTCAAGGTCAATCAGATGTTATTGGAAATATTCAATTAGGTTGGGATGATTTCCAAAACGGATCTCAAGGTACATTAATTATTAACTATGTGAGTGACAGAGTGCGTGCGAGAGGTATAGATGTTCTTCCGGATGTTATTGAAGAACCTCCACTTCTTGTTGATTTTGTATATTCAAAAGAAATATTTTACGATACTTCAATATTAAAGCTATCTTTAGAGCTTAGAAACCTCTTAGACGAAGAGTATTATGCATCAATGGCTTCTTCAGTTATTTACGATCAATATAAACTAGGTACCTCAGTCTCACTTGGTGTTAAGTTTAGTTTTTAATTATTAATTAAAAATATGGGCTACAATAGTAGCCCTATATTTTTATGTTAAATTTTAAAATTATAAAAAAAGTAACTTTATCTCTACTGTTTATACCTGCAGTATTTATTACATTTTTAATTATTTCCTCTAATATTGATAAACCAAAAATATTAACAATAGACAATATAAATCTTAATGATTTTAAAACTAACTCTTCATCATCAAAAGTAGATGAGTTTCTTGTTGACGAAAATAACCAAGTAGAATTTGATTATAAATTAATTGGTATAAGGTCTGGCAATCAAGACTCTTCTGTAGTTGTTAAAAAAGGTAATAATCAATTTCTTGTTGCACTTGGAGATTTTCTTGAAGGTTCATTTGAGCTTGTAGAAGTAAATCAAAATGATGCTTTATTCCGTCAAGGGCAAAAAATATATAAAATTGAGAAACAAAAGGATAAATAGATAATATGCAAACTTTTAATAAAATTTTACTAGTATTAATGTTTTCCATTGGAAATATTAATTCACTTTACTCTCAAGATTCTTTTATCCTAAATTATGAAGATGTTGATATTACTAAAGTAACCCAAGATATTGCTCAGTTTTCTAAAAAAACAATTATTCTTGATCCTAGGGTAAAGGGAAGAGTAACGATTTATTCAAATGCAAATTTAAACAGAAAGCAGGTATGGATGTTTATTTAAGGACAATTCAGGTAAATGGTTTTAGTGCTATTGTTGAAGAAGGCTTTGTTAGAGTTGTCCCTGAAAATGAAGCCACAAGAGATGATAGTCTGTTATCTATGTCTTCAGGAGACTACCAAACTCTTGTTATACCTCTAATAAATAGATCTACGGAAGAAATATTACCAATGATTAAACCGATTACTGGAAGACAGTCTCATTTATCTAGCATCCCTTCAATTAATTCCATCTTATTGGTAGATAGGATAAGCAACCTTGATAGGATTAAGAGTTTGATCAAGGATCTTGATAAAAATAATACCGCTAAAATTTCTATAATAAAACTTGAAAACTTATCATCAATAGAGGCGGTTAGAATATTAGACAAATTAAAGGCACAAAACAATCCAACAATAAATAAATTTATTGCTATTCCATTTAGCCCTTCTAATTCAGTAATTGTTTCTGCTAATGAGTTTGTAACCTCTAATATAAAAGAAACATTAAAATCTCTTGATGGAGATATTAGATCTAATGATTCAATTGATGTTATTTATTTAAAGTATGCAAAGTCTGATGATATATCGTCTATTTTAAATTCAATTTCTGGCGGTTTCCCGCCAGATGCTGACGGCGCTAAAACTGTAATCACACATCATGTACCAACTAACTCTCTTATAATATCATCAGCAGAATCTAACCTTGGAACAATTAGGAATATTATTTCTCAGCTAGATATCAGAAGGGCTCAGGTATTAGTTGAAGCAATTATAGTAGAACTTTCAGAAACTGCAGCCAAAAGTCTTGGTATTGAGACTATCTTTAATGGCACCGATAAAGACAGTAT
>Ga0129351_1001168_pt1 | contig 10275 bp, 7 predicted proteins | sample CPBDNA_8_FD_94423 | JGI IMG/M metagenome (GOLD analysis project Ga0129351, IMG submission 94423) | Freshwater to marine salinity gradient microbial communities from Chesapeake Bay, USA - CPBay_Sum_27_0.2_DNA | ecosystem: Environmental > Aquatic > Marine > Coastal | place: USA: Chesapeake Bay... | reverse complement strand
TGTATGCTCACATGGCACATGAATCTATGTCTGCATCTGAAATAAAACAATACAAGGCAAAAATAAAAGAGCTTGGTAGATTAATAGGTGATCAAAACCTATCTACATTGTTAAACCCTAATATAGAATTACCAGGTAATCTTGCGCCCGCTACAGTAGAGCTTATTAGAGAGGTTCAACTAGAGGGTGAATTATTACAAGACCAAGCTATAGAGCGCTTGCAGAATAACTTAACAGCAGAAGAGATTATTGAGCTAGGGGAAATTAACATGCGTATGCGTCAGGTTAATACCCGTTTAATTAAAGCATCGAATAGCAGCTTATCTCAAGCGGAAGTTTCTGCAACAGCAGCTTCATTGCAGTCTAAGTTTGATAAATTATCAGATAGAAGAGAAGCATTGTTGGGTGATTTAGCCACACAAAAAGAAACTGGTTTAACAAAAGCAAATATACGGGGCAGCTTAGCTATTAAGTCCGCTAGCTTATTAGTATCGCAAAATCAATTAACACTTAAAAAAGCACAAGCTGAAAAAGAGTTTGACAGTTTAACCCCTGAAGAAAAATCACAAAAAATCGCAGAAGCAGGTGGTAATGAAGCTACCGCAAGAACAAACTATTTTACGGATAAAAATAAAACAGCATTAGAGCAAAATAGAATACAGGCTGAAAACCTGTTAAAAGAAAACGGTCTTGAAGGCAAAATATTTTCAAAAACAGACGCTGAATTTAGAAAGCTTGCAGATGCTGAATTTGATAAACTATCTGCACAGGAAAAGCAAGGTCTTACTAAAGAGTCTTGGTTTCAAAGCCTTAATGGTTTAGAATTAGGCGGTAATATATACGTTAATATTGACGCAGCGGCAAGAAACGGCAAAGTAGGCACATTTATGCACGAAGCGTTTCACGTTATGGTTAAAAGAACCATTGGAGACGGCGCTGCAAACAAAGCAGGTGAAGACCTACTTAGATTTTTAGAAAGAAACGATGCTGAAGCTTTTGCGCATATTCAAAATCACTTAGAAGTAAATTATGATTTTGACGGCATAAAAGACGCTGCTTATTACGAAGAAGCTTTAACTGCTCTTTCTGATTATCTGTCGGAAGGCAACACTGTTGGTCTTAACGCTGTAAGTAAAATAAACGGATTTTTTAACAACGTTTTCAAAAAAACAGGTAAGGGGCTTAATTTATCTGACGGTGCATCTACGTTTGAATTTATCACAAGATATTCAGCTAAAAACAGAGGTGAAAAATCAGATGCTGCAATCTCTAAGTTTATTCAAGACAATATTAAAAAAGAAGAAGAAGCGGAACCTGAAACCCCTGTTGTTGAGCTAGAAACACAAGAAAGAGCTGCGGCTTCAAGAACCGAAACCGCAAAAGCGTCTAGAACACTAACACCTGAAAAAGCAACAGAAATAGAGGACCTTCTTAAAAAGCGTAATGAAAGAAAAGCACAAGCAGAAGAAATTGCTAAAAAGTTTGGTGTAGAGCCACAAGCAGACGCGGTTCAACAAAGAATTGAAACAAGAATACGTGAAGCATTGTCACCGTTAATTGGTAAAATTGTAACCAACAGAACAAAAGCATTGTACGACCCTATTGCTGCAGATGCTAGAAATAATGTTAGCCGCGAAGACTTTCAAAACTCTTTACGCACTGAAGTTGAGGCATTGGCTTTTGAAGAATACAAAGAGGGTAAGCAAGACATTGAAAAATTCCTTATCAACCGTGCTTATTTGCGTGCAAACAACTTAGCGTCGAGATTAGGTATTGAAAGTGTTGATGCTGGTATTAAGCAAGATGTTACAGAAGCTAAGGGCTTAACAACAGAAATTGAAACAACAAAAGAAACTAAAGAAACACCTAAATACACTAGCTTAACAGAAAGTAAAACTGTAAGTCCAGAAACCAAAACAAAAATTAAAGATAAGCTAAAGACTGTTGTACGCACACAGGGCGCACGTATGGACTTATCTGAAGGAAAGAATGTTAGTGTAAGGAAATACATTAAAAACATCCGTGACGGCGTTGGAAACCTTGCTTGGGACATTATACGCCAGGATACTATGTATTCCGAAAACGCTAAAGGTAAATTGTCTCTTGATCAAGCTAAGATAAGAAAGTTTTTATCAAGCAAAGGTTTATTTATAGCACAGAATCTTACAACAACAACACTACAGGTAAAAATGCCACAGCTGGTTCAAAAGAAGTTAGCTGAGACAGGTGAGTTTGTAAGCTACCCCGATTGGGTTGGTAAAAAAATAGCACGTGCTTCTGTTGAAACTAAGGGAAGGGAAGGTAAAACCTCGGGTGATTTTGAGGTAAGAAGACTTTCAGATGCCCAAATGCGTGCGCAAGCCAAGATAGACGGTAAACCTGTTAAAAATCTTAATGTAGCGCAGTTGGCGGTATTAGAGTACATGTTTGACAACGTTGGTATTAACGCTGCTGGTAATGTCGAGGTAAGTGGTTTAAAGCGCGCTAATCCTAAAGCTTTATCAAAAGACTTAGCTGCAGAAGCTGCTTTTGAAATATTAAACGAAGAACTGCAAAATCCAGAAAGCGAGGTAAGACAAGCTTTTAAAGACAACCAAGAGGGTTTGGGTGTTGCACTTACTGAAAACTTTGTAACAGAAGTTGCTAGAGATGCGGAGCGCGGTTCTGCTAAATATAGCTTAACCCTACAAAATACCGAGTCTACTCTTCGTAGTAAAGAGTTTATGTCTAATATCAGCAAGCTAGTTAAAGCTGTACAGACGGGAAACAACACGATAGAAGATATAATTGAAAACGGTGTTATAAACGAAGAGCTAGTTAAAAAACTTAATATTCCTGAATTATTTAAGGAAGATTTAGCTACTTTATTACAAAATGCTTATGATAACGGAATATTAGACGGGGGGAGCGGCATTAAGTTTATGCAATATATTAACAAATCTGAAGTTATACCAAATAAAGATATACCTGACAGCGCGTTAACTAAACGCTCGCCCATTAAACAGCTGACAGAATACGCTGCCGACGTTGTAAAAATAGGCCAAAAATTAGGTAAAGAGGTAATGGATGCTTCTGATGTTCAATTATTAGGGTTTTTTAATAGGCTTTTAGACCCTGCTAAAAAGAAAAAAGACACAGGAAAGCCCGCTAGATTTTACGGCACGTTGCAAACCATGCTAAATAGTCTTAGGTCTAAAGCCGTGCCTGCAAACCTAAATTTAGAAAAGGTTTCTTTAATGAATAAAAACAAGGGCCTTATGCAGCAGGTTGCTAAAATTCAAGCTATGAATATTAGTAAGTCTGAAAAATTAAAATTATTTAAAGAGCAAGGTTTAGATAAAAAAATACAGCAAGCAAACATAAATAACAAATTACTGTTAAAGCACATTGTTAAAACCATGATAACCATGGTTAAAAACGGAGATATTAATGCTAAGTCTTATTTGCAATTACTGCAAGCTCAAACAAATGCTGTAAACGGATTAAGGGCATTAAGTGGTTTAACTTTTATTACATTTAAAAATGGCCCACAAGGCAACATGAAAGGAGAGCACTTAGCCGATAATGCGGGAACTATGGGTAGGTTAGCTGAGCTTGCTTATGAAAATCTTAGTGATGCGAATCTAGACGCGGCTATTGAAGAAGCTATTGACTCTCATGACCAGTGGCTGGAAAATCGTGAAACATTGGATTTTATTGATGTTTACGGTAAAAACAACCCTAATAAAGAACAAAGAATACTAGGCCTTCCTGGTGGTTTAAATAATGTTTATTATATTGACGGAAGGTTAGCTAAAAATGTTATACCTGAAATTACGCAGCGCCGTAAAAATAAACAATCATTTAATAATTCAGTTAATAAAGAAAGTTTACAGGACGCTAAAGAAACTATAAAAGAAATAGAAAGCACGCCAAGAGCTAAATTGTCGAGATCAAAGCGCGAACCGTTAGATCAAAGATTTAACGAAATACTTGAGCGCAAAACAGGTATTGAAGCATTTAAAAGTTTTTCAGATGTACAAGCTGAAATACGCGGGCGAAAAAAAGGTAAGTTTAAATTCTTTATAGCACCAGCAGTAGATGACTTTAGAGGTTTAGTAAACTATGCTTTTTCAGGTAAAGGAAAGCAGGGTGAAATAGATAAGCAATGGCTTGAAGATAACCTAATGACTCCCTATGCTAAAGGTATATCAGCAATAGAAGGTATTCGTCAACAGATAAAAAGAGACTTTAAAGCAGCTGTAAAAGCTTCCCCTAAACAATACCAATTATTAAATAAAACTATTGGAACCAGCCCATTTACTTATGACCACGCTGTACGTGTATACTTGTGGCAAAAAGCTGGGTTTGATACAATACCTGGATTGTCTAAAAAAGATACTAAGGTATTGCAAGACGCAATACAAGTACAGCCTGAGCTTATGGAATTTGCTAATTCTTTATTAGCTGTAGCTAGACGTGATGAATGGATGCCGCCAACAGAACATTGGGTTGGAGGTACGGTATTATCCGATCTTAATGGTATGACAGAAAAGATTGGACGTAAAAAATACCTTGAAGAGTTTATTGCTAACGCTGAGGTTATATTTAGCAATGAAAACTTAAATAAAATTGAAGCAGCGTTTGGAAAAAACCACAGAGAAGCAATTGAAGACGCTTTGTATTCAATGATTAACGGTACTAACCGTTCAACCGGTGCTAGTCAAAACAAAACCGTTGGCAAGTGGTTAAACTGGATTAACGGCTCAACTGGAGCAATCATGTTCTTTAACAGAAGATCAGCGTTGTTACAGATGCTTTCAACCGTTAACTTTATAAACTATTCAGATAATAACCCTGTAAAGGCTGCTGCAGCGTTTGCTAATCAAAAGCAATACTGGAAAGACTTTGCGATGATATTTAACTCTGACAAGTTAAAGGAACGTCGTGGTGGTCTACAGCAAGATGTAAGTTCAGACGAGATAGCTAGCATTGCTAATAAAAACAATAGAAGTCCGCAAGCACTTCTTGCTCGTTTACTTAAACTTGGGTTTACGCCTACACAGATTGCGGATAGTATGGCAATTGCTTCAGGTGGTGCAACATTCTACCGCAATCGTGTTAACACATATCTTAAGCAAGGTATGGACCAAGCAGCAGCGGAAAAACAAGCGTTTTTAGATTTTTCTAAAATATCTGACGAAACCCAGCAGTCTTCTGATCCGGCACTTGTATCACAAATACAAAGAAGTGTACTAGGTAGGATTGTGTTTGCGTTCCAGAACACACCTATGCAGATGACGCGTTTAATGAAAAAAGATGCGTTAGACCTTATTAACGGACGTGGTGATTGGAGAGTTAAAGTAGCAAGAATCGCATATTATGGAGCAATTCAAAACGCTATATTCTCTTCATTGCAATCCGCGTTGTTTGCACTTATACCAGGGTTTGACGATGAAGACGATGAAGATTTAACTGAAGAGGAATTAGCAAAAAGAAATACTCTAGAAGAAGGTAAAATCACACGTGCGTTGAACAGTATGCTTGATACTCTTTTAAGAGGTTCTGGCGTGTATGGCGCTATATTAGCATCGGCAAAAAATGTTATTAGAGAATACAATAAACAAGAAGCAAAAGGATTCTTAGGCGACCATTCTTATACTATATTGTCTTTGTTTGATATATCGCCACCCATAGGCTCTAAAGCGCGTAAAATAAATACAGCGATTAAAACCAGAACCTTTGAAAAAGATGCTATAGCCGAAAGAGGTTGGGCGGTTACAGCTGAAGGTAGGTTAAACCTTGGGCCGAACTGGTCGATACTTGGTAATGTTGTTTCTGCAACCACCAACGTGCCTTTAGATCGTGTTATTGCTGAACTTACTTCTATAGCAGAAGCTTTTAATGCAAAGAATACCGCGTGGCAAAGGGTTGCATTAGCTGCGGGCTGGAAAACTTGGGATGTTGGTGTAGAAAATGAGGTAAACGAAAGGATAAAAGAAGAAGCTCAAATTCGTCGCAAAGAAGAGGGCATAATAAAAGCAGCGGAAACTCGCAAAAGGAAGAAGCAAGAAGAAAAAGAGAGAGTAGCAGCATTAACACCTGAACAAAAAGCAGCGGAAGAAGCTGTTAAAGAAAAAGCTAGAGAAGAAAAACGTAAAGAACGCAATGCTGAGCGCCAAGAGACAATAAACGATAATACAATAGTTGACGAAGATAGAATTAAAGATTTAACAAAAGCTCAACAGCAACAACTTTTAGAAGATTTAGGTGTTATGTTTGTTTTAATTGATGATTACAAAACAGAACAAGATAGAGTTGATAAAATTATTGAACTAAGAAGTAAAATAAAATGAAATTAGAGGTATTACGATTCAGCAGCCAAAAAGATTCAACCAATGGAATATTATTTGACGTTACAGATGGACGAAAGTTTCTATGCTATACACTCGAAGACGAGCACAGAGACGTTAAGGAATACGGTGAAACCAGAGTGCCTGCTGGAACATATAACATTACTCTCCGGACGGTGGGAGGATTTCATGGTAGATATTTAAAGAAATATGGGGAGATGCACAAAGGAATGCTTTGGGTTCGTGAGGTACCTAACTTCGAATATATCCTTATCCATACTGGCAATACTGACGAGCACACTTCTGGTTGCTTACTTCTTGGTGATACTCAACAAGCGAATTTTGGTGAAAGCAATGGATTTGTTGGTTCGTCTGTTAACGCGTACAAAAGAGTTTATCCAGCAATTGCTGAGGTTTTAGAAAACGGTGGTGATGTTACAATCACCTATACAGATTTTGACACAATATAACTAGATTAAAAATGAACGAGCAAGATTTTAGATTAATGCTGTTAAACGTAACCACCATGGGGATAAGCATGGCACAGGTAGAAACAATACTTAAAATATCACTATTGCTCGTATCTATCGGGTATACGGCCCAGCGATGGTGGTTATTGTATAAAAATAAAAACAAATAATATGTACAAGCAAAAACCAAAAAGTCCTTCAGTATTAAAAATGCGGGGAGACTTAAACAAAGACGGAAAAATGAGTTCTTGGGAAACGGCTCGCCAAAATGCTATTGAAAAAAACTCCCCTGCTAACATGATGGCTACGCCATTAAAGCAAAGCACTCCGCAGGAGTATGCTTTTTTAAAGTCTCAAGAAGATAAGAAGAAAGGTAAAAGCACCAGAGTAATTGATAAGTTCACCTCAGCCATACAAGCTCCGTTTAGCGATAAAACTTACGCTGAACTAAAGAAGGAAAAGCGTGCTGAGCAAAAGAAAAAATACGAGGCTAGTCAGAAAAAATCATCTGTTGCTAAAAATTATAAAAAAGGATATTATGGCGTTTAAACTAGCTTCACCAATTAAGCTTAAAGACGCCTGCTACCGCAAAGCTAAAGCTAAATACGATGTTTTCCCATCAGCTTACGCAAGCGGTTATATAGCGAAGTGCAGGAAACGTAAAGGTAAAATAAAATAACACGGGGTTACACTGGGCGTGCAGCTAGGAATTCGCTACCTTGAATTATTATTTGTCGCCCACCCCTTTTATTATGGCATACAAGCAAAATTCGCCTTTTAAGGTTAGAAAAACAAAAGAAGGATTAGCACTTAAACGTTGGTTTAAAGAAAAATGGCAAACACCTGAAGGCAAAGAAGAATACAGCCCCGGGGATAGCGGTACATTTAGACCAACAGTCAAAGTAAGCAAAGATACACCTGATACTTATTCAGAACTTACACCCGCCGATATAGCGGCAGCAAAAGAGGAAAGAAGAAGAACAGGTAGAGTAAAAAGATACGATAGATCCAAACTAAAGAAAAATAAGAAATAATGGCAACATTAACAGTAACACATTCAGAATCGCTTGTTCTTGACGGTAGAAATAGAAGCGCAAGCAAAACATTTTCAATAACAAATATTGAACAAATTTATGAAAGAACACTAAGTGTTCCTACTACTAATCCAACCGTACTGGTTTCTTTTGACAGCAATGTAGAAGGTGCAAAAGTGGAGCTGCCTACAGATACAGCTAAATACATAAGAATAACAAATACAGATAGTGCTAATGTTATAGAAATTGGCGTTATAACTACTGCTACAAACTACCAAATTACATTGTCACCTGGTCAATCACACGTGCTGGGTGCTGCAAGTGGACTTATGCTAGCGGAAGCGGACAACGACCCTTCTTTTGGTACAATGGCTGATCTTGTATCTATAGAAGCACAAGCAGTATCAACAGCTGCGACCGTTGAGGTTTATATCGCCTCTACAGCGGGATAATATATAAAATAATAAAAGGGGAACCAATTACGGCTCCCCTTTATTTTTATCCATCACAAGCAAGGCAGTCTGCCATCGCTTCAGCGGCAATATCGCCGCGTAGTACCGATTCGGTGCGCATGTAATATAATGTTTTAACTCCTTTCTTCCAAGCATCCATATGGACTTTATTAATCCATCTTGGCGTTGCTTCAGAAGGGAAGGCTAAATTTAAACTAACCGACTGATCTATGTATTGCTGGCGTATACCAGCTTGATTTACTAGTTCCAGTTGGTTTATTTCTTTAAACGTTTTAAATACGTTCTTAACCGGCTCGTCCCAATCACCCATTAATACATCGTCAAGCTCTTCAATATTTTGTATTGATCCACCGTCTCTAAGTATTTGTTCCCATATTTCAGGTGTATTAAGCTCATTGTCTTCTAAAACCTCTTCCAGTACAGTGTTTCTCCTAATGAAAGTGCCTTTCGCGCTTTGCTCTGTAAATACGTTAGCGGCCCATGGCTCAATGCCTGGAGAAACGTTCCCAGCGAGTTTACTATTAGAAACGGTAGGAGCAATAGCCCGTAAATGGGTATTCCTAAGACCAGTACCATTGCACCAAAGCGGTTCGCCATAAACCTCAGCAAGAGCCCTGGAAGCGCGCTCGCTTTCAATTTTGATTTGGCTGAATATTTTTCTTGTTTCATATTGTGCTGATAATCCTTCAAAAGGTATTCCTTTAGATTGTAAATATGTATGCCAGCCCAAAACACCAAGACCTAATGGTCTCCCTTTTGTAGCTGAACGTACTGCGTTTTCGAAACCGCGTAAGCCTTTAGCGCGTTGTATAAACTCTTCCATAACACCATCTAAAAACCAGATAGCATGATATACTAGGTTTGTATCTTTCCATTCGTCATACTTAGCTAGATTAACACTAGATAAGCAACACACAAAGCTATGAGACTCGTCTGTATGCAAAGTAATCTCTGAACAGATATTAGTCATATGTACTTTCAAACCGTTTTCCTTGTATGTTTCAGGGTTTTGTTTATTAACATTACCTTTGTACATAATATACGGCTCACCAGTAGCTTTACGCTTTTGTAATAGCTTGCCCCATTTGCGTCGAGCAACCTCATCACCGTTTTCTAGCTTGCGCATAAATTTATCACCAACAACCGCACATTGATGTAGGTTAAGTGACTGACGATTAACATCGCCTTTAGGCTCACGGATTTCTAGCCATTCTTCAAAGTCGTCGTGGTCAATATTAATATTAACCGACGCTGCACCTCGTCGAACAGCACCTTGGTTTGTAGCCAAGATAGTTGAATCATAGATTTTACAAAACGGCACAACGCCATCTGACGTACCGTTACCTGTGATTCTAGCACCAGCAGGGCGGATTTGGTTGATACCAATACCAACACCGCCACCGTGCTTAGCTAACAGCATCATCTCTAGGTTCTTTTGTCCAATATCCTGTATGCTATCAGCAACGTCAATACCAAAACAAGATATAGGTAGACCTCGATCTGTACCTGTATTAGATAACACCGGGGAAGCTAGATTTAACCAGCCGTCCCAAATGTAATCAAAGAACACTTCGGCAAGTTCAGGCTTGTACAATCTTCTTGCAACAGTCGTTGATACTCGCATATAAGCATCCTTTGGCGTTTCACCTTCTAATAGATAACCGCCAGCAATCGTTTTCTTATATACATCTGTATCGCCCCACTCCGGGTAGTCGATACCTTTTACCCATTCGTTATTCCACATTGTTCAATACGTTTTTACCTAAAAATAAAGGACTGCCATCCTTGTAACTAATCTGCCATGCGTGTTCTTTTTCAACTACGATGAGGTCTTTGCTTTTAAATAACTTTGGGTATTTATCTAATACGTATTCTTTTATTCTATCTTCCATTACCATATATCTTCAAAGTCTTCACCTTCGTTTGCTTTCGAGTAATCAGTTGATCGCATTGCAAAGAAATCTGT
>Ga0129351_1001165_pt1 | contig 10283 bp, 9 predicted proteins | sample CPBDNA_8_FD_94423 | JGI IMG/M metagenome (GOLD analysis project Ga0129351, IMG submission 94423) | Freshwater to marine salinity gradient microbial communities from Chesapeake Bay, USA - CPBay_Sum_27_0.2_DNA | ecosystem: Environmental > Aquatic > Marine > Coastal | place: USA: Chesapeake Bay... | reverse complement strand
TGATCAACCGCGATCTGTTCGTTGTTGTTTTCGGTGCTGAACTCTGCCTTCACCTCATAGGCTCTAGCTCGAAGCTGCGCTGACGTGAAATTCCGCCAGCTAGACCACGTTGGCGATCCAGCAGGGTCATCCTCCGTTGTCCTGACGTAAAGCTGCACCTCTGCACCAGTTGGCGCACTACCGTCAAAATCGCTGAGATCGTCAAAATCAGTCACGTCGTCAAGCCGTGCCGCAAACGGGAAAAACGACCGAGTTCGCACTGTGCTGCTCAAAGCAAAACTGAAAACGTCGCTGAACGTGATGGGATTGGCGTTGAAGAAATACGTTCCAGATGTGTGCAGGGTTGCGTCACCCTCAAGCACGAGCTGATTACTGATTGTCGTTGGTGCAGTTTCTTCCTCCAGCAGGAAGGTATCAGCACCGCCTTCAAATAGCATCTGATCGCCGTCTTCCAGCGTGACATTGCCGACAGGGTTGCGGTCACTACTGCCGTCTTCAGCAAGCAGGAAAAACCCGTCCTCAAGTTCAAAATCACCAGCAGAGCTGGTTTGGCCACCATCCTGATCGAGTAAAAGCTCTTGCAGATCGCTGTCAACTACAAGATTGGTTTTCGTGCCAGGGAAGGTCGGATCGTCTTGTTGGCTGTCAACGTTGACAAGATCATCGAGATCCGGTCGGGTGTATTCAATCAGGGCAGCGCTAATGCTTTGACGCCCACCCGAATCAACAAATTTGGCGAGGTAGGTGCCTTCAGCAAGATCAACGAACGCCTCGTTGGTGTTGCCCGGCAAATCCTGCGCAATTCGCGTGGAGTTCGCCCAAGTGACGCCACTCAGATCAGGAGAATGACGAATGCGGACGAAACCGCCAACCTTTACGTCAAGCTCAGTTGATTTTGTCCACGTCAGTTTTGCCTGCCCATTGACGGGCACCATGCTGAAATTGGTAACTGCTGCTGGGGCGGCAGTGTTGCCAGCAATCGCCTGCGTCAGCTCTGACGGTGATGACGTTCTACCCAGCGGGGAAATTGCAATGACGCGGAAGGTAAAGTCACCAACTTCGTCAGTGGTGAAGGTAATGTTGTTGTAAGCGGTGTCACCCACCACTGTGTAATTCAGGGTGTTTGCTGTCAGGTAAGAGACCCGATAGCTCGTCGCCCCATCAACATTTCGCCAAGAAAGCTCAATTTCAGTAGTAACGCGGTTGCCAGACTCAACCAGAGTTTCAGTTGCTGCTAAGCCTGTTGGTCCGGTAGGCGTTTGGTTGAGCGTGGTGATGTCACGCTGCTGCAGCGCCAAGCCTTCTTCAATAAAGGCGTACTTGCTTTCGTTGTGCTCTAACGCAGTGATTTTGTAGGTCTCGCCTTCCTCAGTAACGCTGAGGACTCGATACAACGCTGCCGAAACGGTGCTGGTCTCAACGACGTAGACCGTTTGCTCAGCAGGCGCGGAACTAAATGCAGTGCCAACGGTGATGGTTTGGGCGTCAAAATCGCCATCGCTGATGCTGCGCTGCTCAACGCGACCGTCAGGCATCACCACACTTACCGTGTCGCCCTCATCCACCGCAATGCTTTGATCAAGCGTCAGCACCGTTGTGGTTGCTGTGGAGATGCGCCCGGCCCTGCGAGTACCAGCACGCATTTGGTCCGCGATCTTGATGATCTGCCCAGGACGGACAATCGCACCATCAAGCCCGACGGTAAAAGTGCAAGTGGTTGTTTCTTCCTGCTCGGAGTAGAGAAGCCAACGACCTAGGCGGTTTGCTTGACCGCGACTTGTGCAGCCAAACGCTGCCATTCGTACTTCGACAATCCCGTATTTAGCGATTGCCGCTTCATCCGAGACGTACTCAACTTTTTGCTGGTACGCGCTGTCGGGGTCGTTCCAGGTGACAAGTGCAACGGTGTGCCGTGCTTTTAGGCTGCTGCCCTCATAGTTGAAAATGCCCTCAATGACGTTGCCGTTGTTGAACAGCGCCGCCGGATCTTTTGGTGCGTCTTGCGTAAATGCAAGCTGACCGGCGGACCAATACGCCATGCCACGAAAGCATGAGCAGAAATCCTGGACAACGTTGTAAGCCTCTTCACGGGACTGTATATAGACGTTGCAAAGGAAACGAGGTTCCGTTCCACCTGAGCCATCATTGACACTGGCGTTACAGTATTTGGAAATTTCCAGTAGTGTCCATTTATCGACTTGGCTAGCGTCAACAAACCGTCCCAATCCGTAGCGGCTAGATAACAGCAAATCCCGCAAAATCCACGCCGGATCTGCACACCAAGCCACTTGAAATTGCCCGTTCCAAACACCGGAATAGGTCAGGCTGCCGTCATCGTTGACCGTGGCATTAGTTGGGATCTGAACCTTGATCCCTTTGATGTCATAAGCACGAGTAGGGACTTGAGGGAACTGCGAAGCCTCAAACCGAATGCCAACCAGGGCCGTCAGCGGGTGCGCCAGCTTGGCGTCAATCAGTTCCGTATAACCGCCCCAAAAAATCTGACGGAAATTAGTTGTGCCGTCATGCGCCCCAGCAGTCCGCGTGATCCGAATGTTCCAAGGTGCGCTGCCGCTCAGAGTGACGTTATGGGTGCGCTCATAGGTGCTGGTGCATTTGCCACTCAGCGTATAGGTATCAATTTCGGTGTAACTGCCGCCATCAGGCTGCACTTCAATTTTGTAGCTAACGCTTGTTGCCTTTGCGCCGTTATCGACACGGTAGAGAGCAGGAAACGTTAGGCGGATATCAACCGAATCAACGTCGTCATCGGTAAGCGTGCGGACAATTGAATCGTCTACGTCATCGCCAACATCAGCATTAACTGTTACCGGAGTACGGCTAGTCGCAAAGCCAGTGAGATAAGTTTGATCTTGCGTGCCAAAACGATAGGCAAAGTTATCGAAAACAAAGTTCCTGGTGCCAGAGCTATCTTCTAACGGCGTATCGTCAAAAAAGATTGAACGCTCAGGGTCATCGGGCGTGGCAAAGCCTTCGATCTCGCCTTCGCTTAATACATCAAGCAGGCGGATGCTTGACTTACTGAACAGGGTGTTGGCGTCGTTGCTGATTGTCGGCGCTTGGACGACAACCTGCTGCGTGACGTTGTAAGTAGGTTGTGGCGCAGGTTGCGCCTGACGACCGCCGCCGGAACCAGCAATACGCTTTGTCATTAGATGTCCGCCGTACTAATGCCTGCCGATACAACTACGCTACCGACGCGCATCCGTCCGTAACACAACGGGACTGGATTGCCTTGAGCCGTAAGGTTCACTGCACCGTTGTAGATGTAGCTGGCACGGTTGTCGGCTGGGTCGTTGTTGCGCGGATCAAAGGAATCGCGGCGCGCTTGCGAACCAGTGGTAAGCCCAGGTAGATCTGCATTTTGCGGTGACAAAAGCTGACCTGTGCCATACAAAATCAAGCCAGCACCAATAGCAGAAGCGGCGGTGCCTATTGCAGTACCAATACCGGCACCCGCAGCAGCGCCACCAATGCCAAAAGTGCCAAACAAGCCAGCGCCGGGCAAAAGAAATGAAACTGCAACTAACGCGATGCCTGCCGCAATAGTTCCAAATCCGCCACCACCAGCGCCAACTAAAACAGGCGTGATACTAATCTCTTCAAACCGCCCAGTCGGATTATGCATCTCCTGTAAGGGTTCGATCACGTCTTTCCCGACCTGAACCATGTAGCCAACGCCGCGCTCGGCAGAGCTGATCAACGCCTGCTGAAATCCCTCAAAATTTGCGCACAATGCCCGGATCGCTTCAGCCGGTGTATTCAGCTCAAACTCGTGGATCCGACCAAACTGTTTGCCTAGCTCACCCCTCAGCACCACTCGCTTCATAGCCGACTCCTATGGCGCAGGATGTGGGTGGTGTTCTTCTGATAATAGCCAGACAGCACATCCCGGCTAGAGAGTCGCCGCTCCAAGTGCTGCAAAATCAGGTCGTCACCGATATAGACCGCTACATGGTTTGACACGGGTGACCTCAACTGCATCAACAAGGCGTCACCGTACTGCAGCTTTTCCTCCGGCTCCATTAGCACAAAACCTTCCTTCTCAAAATTCTCGGCAAAGGTGTTCATACCTTTGTGCCACCACTCACCATGCCGCTCATAATCACCAAGCTCTAAATCCCATTCCCGCTTGTACCAGTCACGCACTAGGGCATAGCAATCCAAAACGCCGTAGCACCACTCCCTGCCGATCAATGGCGCTTCGTAGTTATCTGGTTCGTAGCTCGCCCAAACTTTGTCGGGATAGCTGACGATATGCCAAGGCAAACCCGATGCTTCCATTGCTGCCCGATCCGCCATGCTCGCAATCGGCTTTAAATCGGGATGGCTGTGAACAACAGCGGTAATCCCGCCAGCGTCATCGGCAGCCGCATAGTCAGACGCCGCCATTACGAAATTCATTTCTTCGGTCGCTACGTTCTGACACGGCCAGTAACGCTCTTTACCTTTAACGACCACAACCAAACCGCATGATTCGCGTGGGTACTCTTTCGCTGCGTGTTCTTCTGCCGCCTGCCTAGTCTCTGCGTTCATCGAATCAAACCAGCGCTCGGGAAGCCTCCGTAAGGAAGTTGAGCATTAGCGCCAAAGCGGAGCCTGCAACCTGATAGCCGATGACTGCAAACGTCGTTATCTGCGTCGGTGACCTCATTATCGTTCACGTCGTAATAATCGGTGCCGGTGTAGCCGCAACCTTCGCCCTTATACGTCCAAGGGCAGATGTTTTGGATAATCTGACGCCGGGGCAATTTCACACCAGCAACGTCAAAACTTGCCGCTAGCTCAAAGCTGACGATCGCACGGTTTTCTGCGGTTTTACGGTCAATCGTGTAAATTTCACGCGGAAATTCCGCGAAAGGATCGGCTGAAGCGTTTGTTTCGCTGGTGAAATTCGCAGCGTCAAGATACTTTTTAAGCGTGCGGATCCTGGTCACCTTGGCGCCGACTAGATCGTTGTGTTCCAAGATCAGGGTGGTCGCCAAACTCAGCACGTTGCTGATTGACAGCGTGGGGCGTGGCAGTGTTCCGCCGCCTTCATAGTTAAAACCTGTTGCTTCAATCGGATACCGCTGATAAGTGTTGCCGTTCCAGACAATGTTGCCGCTGATCTGTTCATTTACGCCAGCGTGGAATCTGTAGACCTGATCAACACCGATGCTCGTTGCGGTGCCGTCAAGCTCAAACATTTCGATGACAGCGCTAGGTGCCAGCTTGTTTAGCTCTTCGCCAACAGCGCTGACCGCTTCCCAAACACAAGTACCGTCCTCAACTTCCGTTCCACGAACAACCGGCCACGGGTCAGGCTCGGTGGCTGCACTTGTACCAGCAGTCGTACAGCGAAAAACTAAGCCCGAAGGTTGAACGGAACTAGCGCGTCGGACATCACCAACGCTGAAAGCTGTACTAGCGGCCCAGGCGGTGAATGCCATTACGGTTCAAATACTTGCTCAAAGGTTGCTGTGATCGTATTGATGTCGGCGTATTGATGATCCCGCGACCAAGACCGACAGACAAACTTGTAAGTTTCTGAATCGTCAATGGGCGACCAGTCAAACGACTCAACGCCCGCACGAGCATCAAGGAAAGTCTCAATGTCGTCTGCAGTGCTGTTGCTAGCAGCGGACCAACGCAGCTCCCAAATTTTGGGGTTTTGGTTAATCCCAAACGTCACACGTTGTTCGTAACCATCACCAAATTTGGCAGTACGAACAGCAGGCTGTGATTTTTTCTGTGCGCCAAAATCAGGCGTGAAATTAAAGGTGGCCATTAGCTAAGCAAACCTCCTGGACGCTTCTGACGGATCAGTTCTTGACGCACTGCAGCGCCTAATGCTTCACCCAGTTTATTCGCGTTGGGTTGATCGCCCTGCACTTGAGATCCGTTTGCGTCGACGTTGACGGTAATGTTGCCAACCCCGCCGCCGTTTTTCATTTTGACGGGAATGCTGCGGCCATCAGGCAGAGGTACATAAGCTTCTGGCGTGCTGCCTTCACCAAACAAGGCCATTTGCGGGCCATAGGCAACGCCGCCACGTGCGTACTTACGAAGCGGGACTGGGCCGCTTCCAGACATCACACCACCAAGCGCTTGAGGAAACAACTTTGGGAACAGGCCTTTGCTCAGAGCCTGCATGCCAAAGTTGATGAGCATTTTGCCGATCTGCTTCAACAAATCACTCATCACTTCGCGGAATGATTTTGCCTTGTCAATAAGACTGATCAATGCGTCACCCATACCTTGCGCAAAAGTTGTCACAATATTTGCGGCTAATTGTTGGCTTTCTGATTGCGTTTTGTTGAGCTTTTTGTAGGCTTCGTCAATACGAGCTAACTGTTCTTCGGTTAACACAAATCCGTCTTTTTGCAACTGCTGTATAAACTGTTCTTTCTGTATTTGCTTGGCTTGTTTTTCATCAATAATTCCGGCTTCAATTTCAAGTTTTTGAATTAAATTCTCTTGTTGCTGGGCTATTTCGCCATTTTTGATAATTCTTGACGCCAGCCCAGAGCTAATCTGTTCGCCAATGCTTCTGGCCTTGTCGTCAAAAGCTCGTTTCAATTCAGCAAGTTTTGCCGCTTTTTCGTTGACTTTTAAATTGCTTTCTTCAATTGCAAGTTTTTTTGCGGCGTAATCAAGCTCCAGTTTTTTAAATGGTGCCATTTCCGCTGCAGCTGCTTCTCTGGCTGCTCGAAGAGCCGGAGAGATGTCTTTACGACCTTCCCCCTTTGGTGTAGTCGGCTCCGTCTTAGGAAGGCCAGTTTTTGTCTGACGCCCGCTTTCAATCGCAGCGTCTATTTTCTGAAGCGAATAATATTCATCAGTAAGTTCAGTCAAGCGCTCCCTAAATTGTTTTATTCGTGCGTCTATCCCTGAAGTATCGCCGCCCCTTGCAGCAATTTTTGCTCGTCTTTCGTCAAATGCTGTAAGCCTTTCAACTGTTACGCCAATTCGCTGAGTAAGCCTTGCCATATGGTCAGCTTTTGTCAGACCAAAGAAATTGATAAATGCTTTTGCTGCACCATTGATTGCATTGGCAATATCAGCAAAAGTTGATTGAAATGCTGCGCCAATCGGAGCCAGCAATTGTCCAACCGTGGCAGACATTTCTGATAAGGCAGTTGTCAACCTGTCACCGGCAGCCATTGGGCTATCAGCCAGCACCTTGGCCGACACGCCGTATTCGTTGAATAATTTCAGGGCAAAAGTTTGGAAATCTTGAAGACTCACTTGGCCCTTTTCAAGCGCTTTGTCTAACTGCGCTGGCGTCATGTCCAGCGATGAAGCAAACAAAGTGAAGGCACCAGGCAAACGTTCACCAATTTGCTGGCGCAATTCTTCTGCGCTTACCTTGCCCTTGCTAAAAACTTGAGATGTTGCAGTCAGGGCTGAATCAAGATCTTGCAAACTGCCACCAGTTCCGCGAATACCAGCGGCCACACCAATAAACGCGGTTTCCGCATCGGCAACATCGCCACCTGCGCCGATAACAGAAGCAGACAGCTTTGTGAATTGACGAGTGAGAATATCTTGAGGTATTGCTAAGTCTTTGCTGGTTGTGGAAATAAATTTCAGTGCACGTTGATATTCTGCAGCGTCTTTTGTAACTAATTTCAGCGCCAATCGCTGCTTAGCTAGGGCCGCAGAATACTCTGCAAGGCCACCCAACTGCTGCCTAGCACTTCCTACAGTTGCGCCAAAAGCTGCGCCAGCAGCAACTCCACCTGGGCCAAACGGAAGGCCTAATGCGCCACCAATAAATCCTTCAGGGCCGCCAAAAATACCGCCAGCTAAAACACCGCCAACACCCTTGGCAATGCCCATTGCACGGCCTTGTCCGCGCCTGCCCTGTGCTTTTGCGGCTTGACGTTCAAAACGTTGTGCTTCTGCAGTTGCTTCTTTAAATTCCCTGGTGGTTACATCAACGCTATTTGCTAGCTCACGCCAGGCACGGCTGTAATCATTCAGCGCATTAATGCTTTTGCCCTTTATCTGAGTGTCATTTTGTTTAAGTGTTGTAGCAAGCTCTTTGAATTTTTTATTTGATACAACAGAACGAGATGCAACATCGTTGAGCTTTGCACTCAGCTGAGTAAGCGCAACATCACCTTCTTTTTTGATCCTCAGCCTGATCTCAGAAGTGATGCTCATTTCCGTTCCGCGTTCAGGACTGACAGCGCTGTCGTTTCCATGACCTGTACGCCCTCAAATAAAGCGACAGGATCTTTGACTGAATACAGCTTACAGAGCCATTCAAGACTCGGGTAGTTCAATCCCGTCAGCCCAGCCATGCTTGCGTTCCACTGCGTTGACATCCTGAGAAACATCAACACCGTTTCCCAATTCTCTTCCCACACCTCACAGTCGTGCTCAACAGCCTCTAGACGGGCCGCAGCAATCTGCTCTTCGCTTGCACCAAGCGCCCTAAGATCTGCTTCTCTCTCGTCAACTACGCCGCCCTTGGCCCAGTACCTAGCGGCGTCTTTTAGTTTTTTGCTGTCACCCCAGTGACACTGTCTGCATAAGCCTGAATCAGGCCACGCAGCACATAGGGATCGTCACAAAGCTGCTTTTTGTTTTTTTCGGTAAACGGCACAGGCTTACCGGCTTCGTCATTGATACCTTCCCAGCCAAGCAAAATCTCGCCAACAAGGGCATCATCACCCTTATCGACGAGATCATTAAAAGCTGAACGGCTGATCTTCTTGAAGACTGCTTCAAACGCCTGGGTTTCAAACCGGTTGCCGTCAACAGGGACTTCAACCTTGACTTCCCACTTGTAGGAAGCAGTCTTCTTGAGGACGAATGCCACGCAGAATCAGGTGAATTGCAGGCTCAGCTCGTCATTGCCACTGGTGCTGGGCAGAGCCAGGTAGGGCATGGACAACGAGATGACACCGTTGGTATCACCGTATGATACTCCAGTAACATCAGTCTGGGCAGCCGTCAGAGTGACGATGTTGCCGCCAGTTGCACCCAGCACAAGGCTGGTGGATGCAGTGGCCACACCCACAGCGTCAGCGAAGTAATCGGTGGTGCCGATTGCAGGAGCTTCAATCACTGCGGTGCCGCCAGGAGCACGGTTGGTGATCAGCACTTCTTGGCTGGAAGCGGTTTCCTTGTAAATCAGCTCGTTGTTCAGAGCAAGATCAAACGATTCAATGCGCTGACTGGTTTCACCGAAGAAGGTGGCCGTGGTCATGTTGGTGTCGTTGACCTCAATCGCTGCAGCTTGATTGGCAACAGTAAAGGTGCCAGACAGAGCAGTCGAATCAGGAGCGTTGTAGATCCCGATCATGTTGAAGCTTGCCGTAGCAAACTGACCAGCAGTGAAATTGAAGCTGACAGAACCGCGAGCGCCAGTGATCTTGTGGCGGGTGCCGTCGTAGAAGCAGTAAATGGTCGCAGAGTCGAAGCCAGTGCTTTCGAGTTGATAGGTTGCGCTGGTGTCAGCAACAAGCACCTCGTTGAAGCCGCAAGACTTCAGCAAAGGGCCAAACGCAGGAGCGGTGCCAGCAGTGCCAGAACCAGCCAGTTCAACATCAAAGGTGACGCTGACACGCTTGTTTGCAACCAGGGTTGCGCGTGTGCTGTTGCCAATGAAACCTTGATAAGCCGCAGCCTGAACGTTGTCAGACTCGATAGGAGTCACTTCAAGATTGGTGACCTGGATCGCATCAGTACCACCAACGGGAGTTGGATCCGTCCCGTAAGTTGATTCAATCTTCGCGATCAGGAATTTCTTCCGGGTTAGTGCCATTGTCAGTGGGAGCGGGTGGTTCTGTAATCAGTGTAAGTTTCCCAGTTTTTGGGTCAAACAAGTAACTGCCGCCCGCGCCGGGATTGGGAACTTCCTTACGAATTTTAGCCATGATGTCAGTTGCTAGTTAGGTCAGTTCTGCTAGTGCGATAACGCACTAAATAGTCTTGCGTGATGACGCCCAGGGGCACATCAGCTTCATACAGACTGAACTCCGTACGGTCAGGTGTCAAGTCAAGAGCGTTTCCGTTGCAGGTTTGATCTGCCATCAGGCGAGCGTGTACTTGCTGCGTAAACGTGTCTGAACTGTCATCCGGCAACGCAGCACGAACCAGAGTTGTGACCCTCACTCGCATCGTGTGGTCAAGCTTGTCGTAAAAATTGGTGTCTACCGGCTGATCATTGACAGGCTCAATAATGATCGCGGGCACTTCACCACGAGCTAAAGGCTCAACACGGGAGCGGTAAATCGTCGCTGTGGTGATCGCGTCCAGATTGGTTT
>Ga0129351_1001164_pt1 | contig 10288 bp, 8 predicted proteins | sample CPBDNA_8_FD_94423 | JGI IMG/M metagenome (GOLD analysis project Ga0129351, IMG submission 94423) | Freshwater to marine salinity gradient microbial communities from Chesapeake Bay, USA - CPBay_Sum_27_0.2_DNA | ecosystem: Environmental > Aquatic > Marine > Coastal | place: USA: Chesapeake Bay... | reverse complement strand
GACATGGCAATGCGTGAAGATCCGGCATACAAAGAAATCTCATTGAGATTTAAAGATAACCCAGATCAATTTGCTGATGCTTTCGCTAGAGCTTGGTTCAAATTACTGCACAGGGACATGGGGCCAAAAGTTAGGTATCTTGGGCCTGAAGTGCCAGCAGAAGACTTAATCTGGCAAGACCCAGTACCTGCTGGTAATCCGAACTATGATGTTGCAGCTGTAAAAGGCAAGATTGCAGAAAGCGGATTAAGCATTCAAGAAATGGTTGAGACAGCTTGGGCTAGCGCTTCAACCTTTAGAGGTTCAGACCTTAGAGGTGGTGCCAATGGAGCACGAGTTAGACTTGCGCCGCAGAAAGATTGGGAAGGCAATAAGCCAGAACAGCTTGCCAAAGTTTTAGAGATCTATGAAAACATAGCTTCTGAGACAGGTGCATCTGTTGCTGACGTTATCGTTCTAGGTGGAAATGTTGGAATCGAGCAAGCATCTGGTTCAGATGTGCCATTCACTCCTGGTAGAGGGGATGCTTCGGTAGAACAGACTGATGTAGAGTCGTTCTCTGTCCTTGAACCATTGGCTGATGGCTTTAGAAACTTTCAAAAATCTGACTACGCTGTGAGTCCTGAAGAAATGTTGGTAGATAAAGCGCAACTGCTTGGTTTAACAGCACCAGAAATGACAGCTTTAGTTGGTGGCCTTAGATCGTTAGGCATAAGTGCAAATGGTTTAGGAGTCTTTTCATCTGACACCAATAAATTATCCAATGAGTTCTTTAAGGTCTTATTGGATATGTCAGTGGAATGGAAGCCAGCAAGCAAAAACTCATATGATGCTTTCGATAGAGTAAGTGGCGAGAAGGTTAGATCTGCCTCAAGAGTTGATCTTGTCTTTGGTTCCAACTCTCAATTAAGAGCATTGGCTGAAGTTTATGCGAGCGATGATGCAAACGATAAGTTTGTTTCAGACTTCATTTCAGCTTGGAATAAAGTAATGAATGCCGATAGATTTGATGTAAATTAAAGATATCGCATCTTTGAATAAAGGCTCCGCAAGGAGCCTTTTTTATTAACATTAAAAAAAATATAAAATACAAAATAATGATTCTTAAAAAAGTAAGCCTTTTCCTTTTAGCTACATCATTGTTTGCCAATAATTCAATTGGCCAAGAGAATAAGTCTATAAAAGATTTATTTTTATTGGTAAATAAAACTCCTTCTTGCGGATGTTGCAAGGAATGGGTTAAGCATGCGGAAAATCATGGGTTTGTTACCTATACAAAAGATTATCAGAGCCTTAATGACATTAAGAAAAAATACAAAATAAAACGAGAATTTCAATCATGCCATACTACTGTTTCCTCTAATGGTTATGTTTTTGAAGGACATATTCCTGCAAAGTTTATTGAAAAATTTCTTTCTGAGAATCATCCCAATGCAATCGGTTTAACCGTGCCTGGCATGCCATTAGGATCACCTGGAATGGAGTTTGACAATAGATTTATGCCTTATGATATATTGATCATGTATTCAGATGGCAGCAGTAAAGTTTATGCTGAGATAAGAGAATAATTTCTATATTTTTCTTTTAAGTTGGAAGGTTCTCTTGTATGTCATATTTCGCCACAACCATTCCAAAGGCCCTGCTTGATACCTCTTAAGCCAATATCCTGAGAAATAAATTTGAAATACCCATATAGCAAGCACAATGAGGTATAAGTTTGCACGACTTATCTCATTGACCAAACCAAATCCAACACCTGTAAATAGCACCATACAAATAATTGAATGCAGAATGTAATTGGTTAGAGCCATTCTTCCAACATTTTGTAATTTTTGTCTTATAACTTTAAAAACATCAGCTTTGATAACAATATTAACCACTGAGATATAGCCCAGTGCCATCCCCAACCTACCAAGATCATATGAAGATAAGAACACCCTTGAATAACGATAGTCAAAACCCGATGAAGTAAATAAATACAACTCAATAAAGTTTACGGATAATCCAATTGCAAAACTAACAACTGCTAACTTTTTATAGAAAGATAAACTTCGTTCTGCTTGAAGGATCCCCAATTTGAATAAAGCCATGCCTAAGACCATCATTAAAAAAATATCCCAGAGATAAAATGGCAGAGAATAAATCACTATGTTCTTGCGCTCAGCGTTCCATTCAAAAACTTCTGCATAAGTGCCTCTTCTTTGCGACACTTCTGCATCTATCTCTGCTTCATTTGGTTGATAATTGACTCTAAATTCATCCCAAGCTTCAGCCCATAATACTTTCTCTTCCGTTATATCAGTTTGTTCAAATGAGTTCACCTCTACATAAGCATCTTTTGAATAAGTGATTACTTCTTTGCCAAGATAATTTAGAAATGCAGTGAAACATAAAATAGCAACGGCAATTTTTAATAGAGTCTTGCCCGCCAAGTTTCTAAAATAATATAAGATAAATCCGGCAACCGCATAGGTAATCAATATATCGCCGTACCACAGCAGAAAATATGCATCAACTATCCCAAAACACAGTAAAAAAAAGTTTCTTCTTAAAAATAGTTTTTGATCTGCTTTTGATTTATTGGCACAGAACAGCACAATCCCAGCCCCAAAAAGAATAGAAAAAATTCCACGCATAGCGCCTTCAGCTGTAACTTCAATGAACCCCCATATGGCCCAATCTATTGTAAATGAGTCAGGAAGATCCAATGAAGGATTGATGTAAGATTGAGACACCAATCCAAAGGCGATGATATTAAGCAATAAGATCCCCAGTAAAGAAAATCCTCTAACAACATCAAGCACCTCAATTCTTTGAGATTCAGTAACAGGAAATTGCATAGAAAAAATAATACCACATAGAAATTATTTGATATTGGTGGGCCCGCCAGGACTCGAACCTGGGACCAATGGATTATGAGTCCACTGCTCTAACCAACTGAGCTACAGGCCCAAAGATGAAAATTGTAAAGTATTTTTACTTACTCGTGTAGAAAACTTTTTAAGACATCTGATCTGGTTGGATGCCTCAATTTACGCAATGCTTTGGCTTCAATCTGCCTAATTCTTTCTCTGGTAACATCAAACTGTTTACCTACCTCTTCGAGGGTATGGTCATTGTTCATGCCTATTCCAAACCTCATTCTTAAAACTTTTGCTTCTCTTGCTGTTAATGAAGCCAGGATTTCATCCGTGGCATCTTTAAGGCCACGGATTGCTGCATCGTCAATTGGAGAATTGATTGAACTATCCTCAAGAAAGTCACCTAGATTTGAATCTTCATCGTCGCCAATTGGAGTTTCCATAGAAATTGGCTCTTTGGCAATCTTCATGACTTTTCTCATCTTATCTTCAGGAATATCCAATCGTTTGGACATCTCTTCTGGTGTTGGCTCTCTACCAATTTCTTGCATCATTTGTCTTGATAGGCGGTTCAATTTGTTGATGGTCTCAATCATGTGGACAGGAATTCTAATGGTTCTGGCTTGGTCAGCAATGGAACGAGTAATTGCCTGCCTGATCCACCAAGTTGCATAGGTTGAAAATTTGTAACCTCTACGATATTCAAATTTATCGACCGCTTTCATCAAACCAATATTTCCTTCTTGTATTAAATCGAGGAACTGTAAGCCTCGATTGGTATATTTTTTTGCTATTGAAATAACAAGACGCAAATTGGCTTCAATCATTTCTTTCTTTGCTCTTAATAGACCACGATAGGCTTTATTTATTCTTCTATTTAGAGACAAAATCTGTGTTACTGGCATTAAATTATTTTCATCAATGTTGATGAGATCTTTTTGAATTCTAATGAAAGTCGGTTTAATTTCTTCTATGTCTTTCTTCTTAAACCTTTTGTCTTTGGCTAATTTAGTGAGTAATCTGACATTTATTAGATTATCTTCAACTAGCTCTCTAGCTTCTTTATTTGGTACCTTAATATTCTTAACAAGCATTGTCTTTAATTCTTTTTCAAATGCACCGACTTGAGCTTTTCTTTCAGCTGGAATAAGAACCAATGTATCGAACACCTTGGAGTTGAATTTTATTCTTTGGAATTCTTCTTTTAGCTTATCCAAGGCTTTTTGTGCTTTTGTATCAAGCTCACCACCGTCCAACGACTTAACGTATTTGTTGTACTCTCTTTTGATGATCTTTATTTTTGCTTCGCATTCTTCAAAGGAGATAACATTTGCTTCCTCATCTTCATGATCTTCATTAGAATTGTTGTCGGCTTCTGCTGCTTCAACAAATTCTTCTTCTTTAATTTCTTCTTCTGGTTCATCCAACATAAATCCAGAAATTAAATCCTGAACTTTCTTTTCTCCAGCTTTAATGCGTGCAAAAAAGTCTAGGATATATTCAATACACAATGGATACTCGGCGCACAATGAAAGCACCTCTTTCATCGCCGCTTCGATTCTTTTAGCAATATCTATCTCACCAGTTTTAGTTAAGAGGTCTACACTACCCATCTCTCTCATGTACATACGAACTGGGTCCGTAGTTCTGCCCGATTCTATTTCAGTTTGTGATAAAGCTGCTACCGCATCCTCTGCTGCTAGATCATCTGTATCTTCATCTTCGCCGAGCATGAGCTCGTCTTCATCTGGAGTATTTTCAAAAACTTTAATACCCATATCACGCAATACTTGGATGATTTCTTCAAAGTTATCTTCATCAGTAGATCCATCTGGTAAAGTGTCGGTGATGTCCGCATAAGTCAAGTAACCCTGTTCCCTGCCGAGCTGGATTAACTGTGCAATATCGTTTTGCGGTGAGGTTTTTTCTGACATTTTTGTTATATGCTTCTTAAAAATTAAAAATCAACTAATAAGCGTTTAGCAATTGTATAAGTTGTTGCTCCTGATCTGAAGTATTTTCTTTTAAATTTAAGAGTTTTTGTAACCTTTCTTTTCTGGGTTGCGAGAGTTGTTTTTTATTAGCAAGCTCAGCTAAATAGGTTAAAAATCCTTGATCAAACTTCAATCTTAATTCATCTGAAGCTCGTTCAAATTCTTCTCTAGCATCATCGGCTGTGATTTTTAGAGAGATCATCATTGCACTAGCATAGGTTGAGTTTTCTTTGTGCTCTCCACCATCATTACTAATTGACTGCAGTATTGCCATGAGATTTTGCATATCCTCGTTATCTGAAGTGCTTAAAAAACTCATAAAATCATCGCTTTTTAAATCCTGCTTGAACAAATCCAATAAATAAATCAAAAGCAAAATATTTTTTTCGTGGGAAGTATCATTAGAGTGAGTTTTTTCTACCTTTGGCTCTTTTTTTACGTTTGCTTGGTTGCGCAAAATTGTTTCCTTGTTAATGTTTAGCTCCTTGGCGAATTTAGCTAGTAAAGTTTCTTTTAGAAAATCAGATCTTACGCTCGAGAGGATTTTCTTGAGTTCAAAAAGAATTATTCGAATATCTTCTGATGATTCTAAATCCCGCTTTCTTTTAAGGAATTGAAATACAAAGGTTTCAATATCCATTGATCGTTCGATACGGTCCAGTAAAGCTTTTCTACCATTGGCATTAATAAAAGAGTCAGGATCCTCTCCTTCAGGCAAAAACATGAATCGTATTGTCTTATCGTCTATTGCTAGAGACAAAGAAATATTTAAAGCACGCCAAGCTGCCTTCAATCCAGCCTCATCAGAATCAAAACAAAATATGACCTTATTTTTGTATCTGAATAAATTGTTTAGGTGTTGGTTGGTAAATGATGTTCCTAAGGATGCAACTGCACAATCAACACCATGCTGATGAAGCATGTCTACATCCATATAGCCCTCAGTAACAAAAAAATAGTCAAATCCCTTACAAGATCTTGCTTTGTCGAAACCATAAAGCTCACGAGATTTCCTAAAAAATGGGCTGTCTTTAGAATTTAGGTATTTAGGTAATTGATCACCCAAAGCTCTGCCCCCAAAACCAATAATATTTCCTTTGATGTTATTTATTGGGAACATGATTCTGTTTCTAAAAAATGGAAAAATTCCTTTATCGTTTTTAAGGAAAGTTCCACTTGTTAGAATGTCTTTTTCTGAAAACTGTTTTAACAAAGCATTTAATAATTGAGTCTGGTTATTTTCTGAAAAGCCAATTAAAAAATCCTTGACAGTTTTACCTTCAATACCTCGTTCTTTAAGATAGTTAGCTGCCTCACTACTGGGGTTATTCATGAAAAATGAATAGTAATATTCAGCAACCATTTTGTTGATGGCATAAATTGATGAAAAATTATCGTATTCGTTCTTGGAGGATTGAGGCATTTGCACCCCATTGATCTCAGCTAATTTCTCAACTGCCTCAAGGAATGTGAGACCGTCATAATCCTGTAAAAAAGTTAGTACATTACCTCCTTTCTTACAGCCAAAACAATGATAAATTGATTTTTGAGGACTTACTGTAAATGAAGCTGTTTTTTCTTCATGAAAAGGGCAATTGGTTACATAATTACTGCTCTTTTTCGTAAGGTTCAAGTATTGTCCAAGCACTGAGACTATATCTGAATCATCAACCAACCTATCAATAAAATCTCTTGGTATCCTAGCCATAATTTAAATTAAACCAATCCTCAAATATTAGAGTTGCAGACTTAGCATCTTTATTGTGAGCCTTTATACCTGCACTTGTGAAATCCTCATTCGCTGTCAGCACTTTTAGTTCAAAGGTTATTTTTAGTGTTTCTATAAAGTTTGAAACACCCTTTGCAAATTCTGTTGATGGCTTACTAGGCATGCCTACCAATATAAAGTTTGGATTCCATTCATCTACTAAGTTTTTAATGCCTTCAACTAGGGTCGAATCATTTTTTATTACCTTTAGTGGTGAGCAAGCTCCAGTGTAGGTCTCGCCGATACAAGCGCCAATTTTTTTTGTGCCATAATCAAAACAAATGACAACTTCTGCTTTTTTACTCAATGTTTTTTCTCATACGATTTCGGTTACCAATAATCTCTAGATTCATTATGAATCACCAAGACCATCCCAAAATACTTCACTTGGATTAATGTCAGAGGCATTATTTATTTCTTGTAGGCAGGTAGGAGATGTAATATTGAGTTCAGACAATTTTCCACCCAAAATATCGGCACCAGCAAAATAAATATTATGTTCTTTGAGAAAAGGCAGAATCTGCTGGGCTATCTTTTTGTCATCATTGGTTACTTTTTCTACTTTTGAAGTTGCTCCAGCTGCAAGATTCCCACGAAAATCTAAAGGACTTGGAACACGGACGAGTTTTTGCTCTAAAAGCTCACCATTAATTATGACGATGCGATTATCGCCAGATTCTGCTTCGGGAATGTACTCTTGCACTATCACCAAGTGCTTGCCTCTGCCAGTAATGGTCTCCCATATTACTGCTAAATTTTTATCGTCCTTATGGACAAGAAAAATTGATCTGCCACCCATTCCATCCAATGGTTTAATAACAAGTGTCTCAAATCCTTGATTAAACATATCTTTAATAGTTTGTAAGCTCGCAGTTACTCTAGTGGAAGGTATTATTTCTGGAAATTTTAAAATAGATAATTTCTCATTGATCTCTCTGAGTGCCTTAGTTGGGTTAATGCAAGGCACGCCGTATGCATCTAACAGCAGAGTCATGTAAAGATAATCTTTATTAAATGGTGGATTCACTCGATTGATAACATGGGTAAATTCAGATAAATCCTCAGCCCCATTATTAGAAAGATTAAAACTCAGCTGGTCTTTAGTCGGAAAGATTAATTTTGATGTCAGTGCAAACAGCCTCTCATCCTGCACCGACAGGTTGTTGGTATTAAAAGTGTGAACTTCATAGCCTCTATCAAATGCTTCTTTAGCTAAAAAAATTGATGTATCTTTTTTCAGATCCATCGATTGGAGGTCATTGATAATAAAAGCTACTTTCATAATTTGTAATTATTTATTGCTAATGCAGCAATTGGTGCTGTTTCTGCTTTAAGTATATTTTTACCTAATTTGTGAAAAGATGCTTTTGTTTCTTGTAAAAATTGTCTTTCACTCTTTGAAAAACCATATTCTCCACCAGAAATGATTAAATCATATGGGTTGCTGTCGTTGATCATTTGCTCAGAGCATTGGTCCAGCACGCATATTTTATTAAAACTCGCGAAATCTAAATCATAAATGTTTTCTAGCAGCTCTATTTCTGGCAAGTATAAATTTTCTGATTGTAAAAAGGCTGCTTCAATTACTTCTTTATACCTGTCTAGACGAGCTAACTCCTTTGAAAGAGAAAATTTGTGATTGGATTTTTCAGAAATGTAGCAGTAAATCTTAAATACACCAACCTCAACCATTTTTTGTAAACAAAACTCAAACTGAGTTTTTTTTAAGAATGGTACCATTGCAGCTGTTCTGAATGTTCGGTCAGAAGACTCTATATTTAAAATTTTTACCTCTGAATTATTTATAAACCTGCACTCAGCTTTGGCACCTTTACCATCGTAAGCATAGAAATTTTCATCTAAGCCAACTTTTAAAACATTTTTGAGGTAGTGAGTTTGACTATTGCTCAAAAAATGATCAATATTTCTATCTAGTTTTTTTTTGAGGATAATCGATGCTGTCTTCATTTTGACAGCAATTATACCATTTGATGTCAACCAAATTTAATACAAACAAAAGAAGTCTTCGGGGTGAAGTTAAAAGAGCGATAAAAAGATATTATCGCAATCTAGATGGAGAAAGCCCCATTGAGCTATATAAATTGACCCTAAGTCAGATTGAACCGCCATTACTGGAAGTGGTATTAAAAAAATGCAAAGGCAACCAGTCAGAAGCGAGCAAGGTGCTTGGATTAAATCGTGGCACTTTTAGAAAAAAACTTGAAAAGTACGGTTTGCTTTGATGATTGAAATTAAAACGGCACTAATTTCCGTCTACAAGAAAGATGGCGTTCTAGAGCTGGCCCAAAAATTACAATCCCATAATGTCAAAATAATATCTTCAGGTGGCACTGCCAGCTTTCTTAAAGAAAACGATATTCCGGTAATAGAAGTGTCTGATTACACAGGTTCGCCAGAAATGTTTGATGGGAGGGTAAAGACACTACATCCAAAGATTCATGCTGGAATATTGGCACGCGGTAAAACAGATGAGAAGCAATTGAGTGACATTGGCGCAGATAAAATTGACCTTGTTGTAGTAAACCTATATCCATTTGAAGAAGAATTAAATAAAAAAAATGTTTCCGAAGATGATCTGATTGAAAAAATAGATATTGGTGGTCCAGCGATGCTAAGAGCAGCTGCGAAAAATTTTAAAAATACCGTTAGTGTTTGTAGTCCAGAACATTACCATAAGATTAAACCCGAAGGCATGTCTGTTGAAGAGTCTAGGAATCTGGCCGGCTATGTTTTTGCAACCACAACGGCTTATGACTCTTTGGTGCATAATTGGCTACATCAACACCCAATTGCAACCAGTGAATTTAAACAAGAACTTCGTTATGGTGAAAACCCACATCAAAGAGCCTCAGTAACAGTGAATGAAAATTCACCAATTGATTTTTTAAACCCTTTACAAGGGAAAGCAGTGTCTTATAACAATGTTAATGATGCTCTTGCTGCTTGGGCATGTGTTTCAGAGTTTTTAGAACCTGCTGTTTGCATCGTTAAACATGCTAACCCATGTGGAGTTAGCGAATCTTCAAGCTTGCTTCAAGCCTATGAAAATGCTTTCTTAACCGATCCAACATCAGCATTTGGAGGTGTTATTGCTCTCAATGAAACTCTCAGCTACGAATTAGCGAAATCGATAATTGATAAGCAATTTGTTGAAGTCATTATAGCGCCTGGATTTGAGGATGATGCAAAAAAAATCTTGGCAACCAAACCGAATATCAGATTACTGATTTCAAAACAAACTGAGAAAAAATATCTTGAAACTAAATCAATGTTTAGCGTAGATTTATCGCAAACTTCGGATTTGGTTACTCCAGAAGATTATGAGATAAGCGTTGTCTCTGCCTTAAAGCCTAATGAAAGCGAACTTAAGGACCTTATTTTTGCTATGAAAGTTGCTAAACATGTGAAATCAAATGCAATTGTTCTTGCAAAAAATAAAATGACTCTTGGTATAGGTGCTGGACAAATGAGCAGAGTGGTGAGTACAAAGATTGCGCTAATGAAAGCTAAAGAAGAGGGGCTTGACGTTTTAGGGTGTGCATTAGCATCTGATGCTTTCTTCCCTTTTAGAGATAATATTGATTTTGCTGCAACTGGTGGCATTAAGCATGTGATTCAACCAGGTGGCTCTGTAAGAGATCAAG
>Ga0129351_1001162_pt1 | contig 10305 bp, 14 predicted proteins | sample CPBDNA_8_FD_94423 | JGI IMG/M metagenome (GOLD analysis project Ga0129351, IMG submission 94423) | Freshwater to marine salinity gradient microbial communities from Chesapeake Bay, USA - CPBay_Sum_27_0.2_DNA | ecosystem: Environmental > Aquatic > Marine > Coastal | place: USA: Chesapeake Bay... | reverse complement strand
TTGCAAACAAAAAGTTTAAGTTTGATCCAGGGAAGGATGATGGCTCTATGTTTCAGAGATTCCTGAATCTCCAAGCAAACCCAGAGTCTTTATTCTTGAACAAAATTAAACTACCCGAGAACTTCCAGCGTTTCTCAAACATGTTTGGCTGATGTTTACCTTATAATATCCATAAAGAGAGAGTAGAAAATTGTCCTCAACTGCATCGAACAAGCAGCCCCTGTTAATTGATCGTCCGTTATTCGATTCAGTTCGGGTAACGACGCAAACAGTTGGCAGTGCATCGACCAATACCTTGTTTGTGCAGGGTGGTCAAGCCCCAGCTCTTCTCGTGGATATGGACGCCACGCTAAGTGAAGACAACAACAGTGGTGGTGTGATCGACTCTCTCACCATTACACGCAACGATTTTTATCGAGCAGCAGACTATACAGTCAACACCACAACCTCTGGCACTGTCATCTCTCTCACCAGTGGCCAGATTGTCTTTATTGCAGAGACAGGTGTCCTTGGCACTGCAGCAGAAAGTGGGTACGGTTACTATACCTACACGGGTGCCAGTACACTGACTGGCGTTAATACCGCACTGCTCTTCTCTGGCGGCACAACGACTGGATTCAGTTATAACGGTTCTGCTTATGGTTACCAACCTGCTGTAACCTTTGCCTTCTACCAGACTCGCGGCACAACAACTCCAATTCCTGCATCCGGTGATTACCGTTTGTTGTTCGCCAAAACCGTTCCGGCTAACAGCGGAACAGTCGACTGCTCTGATCTGATGCCACAACTTGCAGCTCCCGTTATGGGTGCAGGCAACACTACTGGCCTTGGTAATACTGCACCTCTACGCAACAAGGGCATCTACCTGGAGCGCGGCGACCGTATTTACGTTGGCGTATTCCCTGACGGACCCAACAGCTCTGGGTATATCCCAGGTGTTCATGTTACTGCAGAAGGCGGCTTCTTCTAAAAATGGCGAGGAAAAGAGGCAGTTCCTTTGGTTCTGTCAGTAACAGCAAAGGAAGTTCCTTTGGTGATTTCGTTCGTTCTAAAGCATTTATACCAAAAAACGTACAGCCGATTAGAACAGAATTCTCCAAAGGGTCCGTACCAGATTCGATCTATTCTTCAAACCGTGAGTCAGCTTGGTCCCGCTGGCGAAGAGGATTTGAGATTTACTGTAATACAGTCATTGACAACACCTATAACTATCCGTTTGATTACGCAATCCCACTCCCACCAGGGACTGTAATCCCCCCTGGCTCTAACCCACCTAAAATTCCTGGTATTTTCCAAGGATTTCCGACGACGAATAAAGAATTCGGAATGCACTGGGCAGGTACTCGCGTTGCTGGCAGCCTTCGCTTTGACAACATCAGGGATAAAGATGGCGACCCGTCTCCAATAGCATCTGTTACAGAAGACGAGAACTATTGGTATATCACATTGAGTGGTGATTGGAGTGCTGCCAATCCACTACCTCCTCCGCTCTATATCCCCCCTGTAATCGTTGGCGGGCAAGTCATCGTTCCAGCTCAATACCCAATCAATGGTGAGATTCTTGAGGACCGTATTATCACCGTTGGCGGTACTCCAATTACCGCTGAGACAATCGATCCAACGACTCAAAAGCGTTACGGATACGTTCAAGCCGTACTGGTATCAACAGATGAGACGACAGGTGTCTTAACACTGCAGAAGCAGGGATCTGTTGAGTCAACTCCTGATGCCGTCTTCCGTACTCCATCGCAAACCGCTCCGAATATCGGTCGTTTCTTGATGACAGGCACCAGGTATTGCTGTTCTTGCCAAGACTTCACTCGCAGAGACTATGCCTACATGATGGGTCTTGGGAAAGGAAATCAAAAAGTATTTCCTCGCACCAGGCCAGCAGCCATCAAGCCTGGTCGATATGAGCGCATGACTCTTGATGGACGCGTCGATAACAGCGCCATGACGAGCGCAACGGTTAATCGCAACATGGAGGTTGTAGCACCTTCTGCAGAGTATGGAATCCCTCCAACAATTACACCAAACTCTTCGACGCAACCTGGAGCCCTCAGAGACAATCCAGGGGTGTTCCGTGACTTCGGTAAGCAGTTTACAAGGAACACACCTTTGCCGTCCCTTGAGGGTGCCGTTGCCGAAGGTCCACCCAACTTTGAGGACTACGCAACAACACGAAACCCAGACGGTTCATATACGATTACATCTCTTACGGACTTTTGGACCCCTCTGCTTGATGAGTTGAGATACTGCAAACATATCTATGCAATGAAATTTGCGGAAAAGGTGTTTCCACCAGAGCCTTCCGACTTACCTGTTGACGAAGGTAGCATCGTTGCTTGGGAACAAAGACTCGTTGATCAAGCTAATAAAGACAATCAAACTGCTGCTTACAGGATTACGGAGCGAGGTTTATCGATCATGGATGTACCTCCTTATAACTGCCAGGCTCCAATGATGATGCCTATGATGCAAAAACTGTTTAATGTTCCCTCTACATTCGTTTTGATGTCTGGGTTTACCATGTACGACAAGAATGGCAAGCCCTATGTTCCAGCACAGGGAGAGAGGCCTGAAACCTAATGGCAAACTTTGGAGACATTGTGGATGGTACTTTTGTACTATCTGCGGAGCAACAAGAGGTTCGTAAATACGGCTTCAGTCCAATCGAAGCAAGCGGTACACCTACCGTCTACCACCCTGGTGACGTTGTCAATATTCCCTACGCCAGTGGAGAGATCTCTTCGATGGAAGCGATTGGCCTTGCATGGGCAGCGTTTTCGAGTGGTGTCACGCCATAAAAAACCCCCGCCGAAGCAGGGGTTCCCGTCCCATCCCGTCAATCCTACCAGATTCAGGCCGCTGCTTGCTTCTCGAGTTTATTGAGGTGCTTACGTACGGCAGCCACGTTCCAGCGATAGGAGTCTCTGGAGCGAGTCTCAGGGAATGCGGCATAGTGCGGACCGAGCTTCAGGGTTCCGTCATCGCGATACTTGAAGAGGGTCTTTCGGTCAATACCAAGGATCTCCTCTAGTTTCTGGGCAGAAACCCAGCCTGGGGCTTTGGTCATGGCACAGGAAAATGCGTACTCTTCTACCGTACAGAAAAGCAAGCCCTTGTCAACCGGCTTAACTAAAACTTTATCTCTTTGTTTTCTCTTGCTTAAATCAGGGCGAATTAAAATTAGGTAACGGCAACTAAAGAGTATGTTCAGTTGTGAACAGGAACCCCTCGCCCTGCTCATTGAATTAACTCCAAAGTTAGCAAAAAAACGTTACAGACAATCAATATACGAAGCCTGGGAAGGTAAATGTGGCTATTGCGGAGATGATGCAACGTCCCTGGACCACATCGTCCCAAGATTCCGTTCAGGCTCTAGCAACCGAAACAACTTGATTCCTGCTTGCAGACGTTGTAATTCAAACAAGGCAAGCTCTAAAATGGAAGATTGGTATCAACAGCAAGAGTTCTTTACTCAAGCTAAGATGGACAGAATAAAAGCCTGGACTGAATACGGGGTTTTAGATTTTTCCCATTTACCGCCCGACATGCTAGAGCAGGTTGCATAATATGACCGTTTCTTATAAAAGCACCACTAAACAATGGAGCTTCAACCCGCAGCAAAAACAAGCGTTAAGACCCGTCAATTATCCAAACACGACCTACTATTTAAACGTTTATAGAACAACACAAAGATATCCAAACCCCAAGATGGGTAGTGGGTATCAGACGAAGGAGGTATACACTGCAAATATTTCTACTGAACAAGATCCAAGAGCATACAAAAGTGGACGCGTTACAGATCCAACGGCTGAAAACCTTTGGAATCGAGTCGGAGGCGACGTTCAAAACATTGCAGGCAAGGGTGCAAACTCCATCGGAGCAATCCACAATGCAATGCGAGATTACGTTGACAAAACTGCACCCAACGTTAGGCAGCAATTTCAATCCGCGCAAAACAATGACCGTATAAACAGAGAGATTGTTGCGCCTTTTAACAAACAAGTCGACGAATACAATGCAAAGCTTCCAGTAGCGCAGAATATTATCAATACCACACGAGGTGGAGATTACGTACAGCAGAGAGAAGCACTCAAAAATCTTGGCATTGCAGGTATTGAGGACAATTACAAAGCTTTTTATTTGACTGAAAAGCTAGAGCCCTGGAACGCATCCCTAGGGGCCAAGCCTCAGTATGGCGACTTTGATCCTACTTACTACAAAAATCAAAATCCAGTCGTTGCACAACAGTATGCCACTGCCGTTGCAAATGATGATGTCGATGTTGTTAATCGCTACGGTGAAAATGGATATTACCTCTGGCACTACACAACCCAAGGTAAACCTGCAGGACAACGAGGCAACCCCGCAGAAGTTACGGCGCAAGCAAATAAATATGTAGAGAAGGCTCCAACAGATCAAGAGCTACAGCAAGTCCGTGATTTACAGCTTGGTATCAACACGCAAACGCAGACGGATAGGCTTCTCAACATTCCAGAAGTTGCTGCAGAGTGGGAAAAAGCACAGAACAATGATCCATATTGGAAGCAGCTAGCAAAAGAAAAGTTCCTAGATCTTAGTAAGCCAGATGAGTTTGCGGTTTTATTCCGTTTGTCTGATCGACCAGAAGATCAGCAAATACGCCTGGCATACAACGCCAATGCAGGCTATGGAATTACAGAGCTAGAAGATGCTCTGAACGAAGCAGTTGGCGAAAGAGCAACCATTGATGCTAAACGTTTTGGCGCATTAACTCAGAACGTTCTTCAAGATGCCATCAATGAAATGAAAAAAGCCAAGGCAAAGGAAGAAACTCTTGCCATGTTTAGGGGTTTCAGTGGCTTTGGTGAGATCATGGATATCAACAAAGAACTTAGCAACTCAATCTTAGGTGACTCCGGGATAGGCGGGATGTTGGCCTTTACTTCTGGCGGTAAAGCTGAAGAATCCTTGGAAAAAAGCCTACAAAATATCACGGGTGTAAAAAACAATGCGACATATAACTGGCAGCAATGGTTCGATAATGAACTAAAGAAAAAATACGATCAAGACCTGGAGCTGGGCTACTCAACAGGAGAAGCGAAAGATGCGATCAAAATACAAGCAGACTTTGCGCGTCAGTTCATTGACGAATATCTAATTCCACGTTTCAACACATCTCGGTCCATGGATGAGTTTGTTGAATACTTGGATGTCAGACAAGAAGAGCAGAACCCATTTCAGACCCAGGATATGGTTAATGCTGTAAGCCAGATTGCTCAACTGCGTGCTGACAAGTATCTTGATCAGTTAAAGCAAACGGGTGATCGTTACTTTGATGCTGATTTCTATTTCAATCCCACTGGTAACAAAGCGGCTGAATCAAGGTATGCAGAACAAGCTGATACCGTCGCGAAAGATTGGGAAGCAGCTAAGAAGGGTGATCCGTACTGGGCACAGCAAGCTTACCGCTTTGGCCTTGACATTAACAGCAAAGCCGACTTTGCCAAGTTACATTTTGAAGTCAAGGGTCAAGGCAAAGGATACGATCCGGCAAAAGACATTCTCACCGCTGGTGGTGTACAAGATGAGATCTATAACAACATCCTTCCCGCTTTAAAAGAAGAGGCATTAGAGCAGGGAACAATCTTCGGTCAGTTCATTACGCCAGAAGAGTTTGCCGATGAGATGTTGGCTGGATTGGATCCAGCAGACACTGAGAAGTGGAATGAGGTGTTGAAACAATTTGACATTGATGACTTCAAAGGAACAATTGAAGAACTTAAACAGTACATTGCGGAGACTTTGCGTGGTGGTTCAGCGCAAGAAATACGAGAACAAATCAAGTATCTGAATGAAAAAAGAAAGAGGCCGACCCAAGAAATTCTCGGTCTTACATACATTGAGCGAGAAGAAGACTACAAAGACGAGCAGCCCAAAGCTGAGACCGAGCTTTATAAAGTGTTTCAATCCGCTGGTTTCCAGGGAACGGAAGACGAGTTTTATGACAATTTCTTCCCAGATCTAGACAGATCTGAACAGGCGCTCTTAACGAAGAGTGGCTCGGACCAGGCCTTAAAAGTAGAAGGTTTGGATTTTAGTGATCCATTCGCATCACTTGGCACACTCGAAAGCTTCTTTGCGGAAGACGAAAAAGATACAGTTGATACGGAAGATGACGCCATACCAAGTTCTTCGAGTTTCTTCAGTTTAGGATTAGGGGATGATGATGAGGATACTGACTACAAGTCAAAAACAGGTAGTCAAATTCTTGGCGAGTTTACATCAATGTTCAAGGGGCTCTGATGTCTGATAAACGCAAGAAGGCCGCAAAAGCAGCAAAAATTGCCAAGGATTCTTTGGAGTGCAACAAACCACGTAAAACACCCGGCCACAAAACCAAATCGCATGTTGTAAAAGCATGTGATGACGGCAAAGAAAAAATCATTCGTTTTGGACAGCAGGGTGTTGAAGGCGCTGGTAAAAACCCACAGACAGCAAAAGACAAGGCTCGTAAGAAGTCTTATTACGCCAGACATAACGCCCAAGACCCCAGCCCAGATAAAATGTCAGCACGGTACTGGAGCCATAAGGTCAAGTGGTGATTTTGCGCTAAGCTGTTTAGGGTCTCAATTGATTCCATGGCAAAACCAAAATCAAACACTCTTCACATCGAAGGCAAGCCTAAAACCACTTCTATTGGACAAGGGCAAAACAGCCGACCTCAACGTCGAGGCAAAAAGAAACTTCGCGGCCAAGGTAAGTAATTTTTATGTATATTGGAGGTAATAATAGTTACTTCCATGTCGGATCTTTCTGGTGCGATTAACTTAATCCGCAAGTACGAAGGCTTTAACGAAAAAGCCTACGCAGATCCGATCACTGGTGGAGAACCTTATACCATCGGGTTTGGGACTCAGTTCTACCCCGATGGTTCTCCCGTCAAGAAAGGACAATGCTGCAGTCGCGAAAAAGCACTGGAGTATTTATTTCACGAAATCAATGTCATCGAATCCCAGCTCCTGCGTCTGAACCTGGGACTTGATGACAGTATGCGCCAGGCATTAGTTTCGTTTATTCATTCAGTGGGCTGGGAGCCTTTTCTTTACAGCCGTATTATCGACTGTTTGGAAACAGAGGATTTTTGTGGGGTGACTAACGAGATTGGACGCTGGATCTTTGACGAAGAACACAAAGTCATCGGCGGTCTCCTGGAAAGACGCAGAGAAGAAGTAAACCTATTCCTTCAAGAAATCGATGCAAATCCCTGGGCGTCAACCGAAGTTCTCCTTACGGCATTCAGAAACTATGCCGCAGCACCACACGAAGTCAGGGCAATTCGCCAACTAGAAGAAAGCATCAGTCCCTACATCCTTTCTGAATTTGCCAACAATTTTCGGATTGGTGACAATACCTGGGATGACCTCGAGCAAGAAGCCTTGGATCTTATCTTTAACAGCTAGGATTAGAATAGTTGCAACAAGTTGATGCAAAGTGGAATGGAGCGTTCAGTCGAACCACGGGAATTTGAACTGCCCCTGGAACTCCAGTTTGCAATGCGCAAGGCAGAACTCCAATCCCAAGAAATGACATGGGAAGAACTGCGTTACGCCCTACTTAGTCTCTACCATCAACGCATGATGGAGTGGCACGCCATCAAAGACATCATGGCGTCTGAAAACATTGATATTGATTGGGATCATCCCACTGACCTGGAACTAGCAGAACTCGCCGCCGCCTGCATGCATGACGACGACGAGGACGACGATGATGAAGACAATCTTCAGCCGTTTTGAGCTTCAGTAAAAGTCAGCAGGCGATCTAGATACCACTGCGCTTTTGCCAGATCGGTCTTACCGCCTTTGTGGCGCCAACGCCATAAATACTTAACGCAATTACCACGGAGATAGCCTTGGTACTCCTCAGCGGTTAATTGCGCTTCAATCGCTTCGATGCACTCAATGCCGCCGCCGTCCGTGTAATGCGGAGGGTGATTGACCTGATCAGCTTGGATAACAGGAGCTTCTTCTTTAACTGCCCAGGGAACAGGGCAGACACCACCTGGACAATCACTCACTTCTTCTATCGGCGCAAACCACGACGCTTGAGTGATTCCTCCATCATTTCCTCGTCCGGTCCCTCCAGATCCAACACCAGTGCTTTGGGTTTCGGAGCTGCCCCCATCGCTAAGCCCTCCTCCATCGAAGGAATGTAACCCGTCGTTCCTGGACGTGCTCCCTCGAGATTCAATGGGTTCCTTTCTAGACCCTGCTCGCATGCCACTAAACCACGGTTATACATATCATATAGTGGCACATCATTCTCTTCGTTTGCAATAGGCTGGCCAAAATCTCCTTCGTCCAGGCAACGACATTTGACTTCGTCTTGAACGAATGCATCTAAGAATGCAGCAGGGCTGTGATTCATGATATCTAAGGTTTGATCTAGTCCTACTACAATATTACTATGGCAAATTTCTTTGATCCTACTTACGATCCAAGGCAGGATGCGGCTTCTTCTGGAAGTGAAGTAACCGATCTTAACCCGGAACGTATCTACGATACAGACCTAAGGCGCGTTGCAGAAGAAGATAGAAGTTCCGCAGAGTCAGTTAATGACAAACAAGGGAGAGTAGGTAAGTTTATGAGAGCTGCAAAGTCTGCTGGTGCATACAAGCAAAGAGCAGGTATTGCAGAACCAACGATTCGTGGCCGCACTCCAAGGAATCCTGCCGTCATTGACGGAACTGAACTGCCGAGCCAAGGGGATCGTTTTGGTCGGGGCGGAGGAACGAACTATGCCGATAAACCTCAACCCCGCTCCGGTCGACCCTTCTGATCAAACTTGAGAGAACACAACCTCTCTAGGTTGATCTTGGTACTTGCCCTTGCGATCCTGGTAACTTACTGAGCAGGGATTGCCGCGATAAAAGAGAAGTTGCGTAATCCCTTCATTGGCGTAGATTCGGTTGAAAAGCCCAGTACAGTTGCTGATTTCAAGGGTTAGGTATCCTTCCCACATTGCCTCTGCTGGCGTAATGTTCACCAGGATTCCGGAGCGTGCATAGGTGGACTTACCAACAGCAACAACGGTAACGTCACGGGGGAGCTTAAGGCGTTCCATCGCCACACCCAAGCAGTAGCCATAGGGCGGCAACAAGAAATACTTCCCTTTCTCGTCTTCCAGAAGTTCTGCGGGCTTTAGGATTGCAGGATCAAAATCCTTTGGATCACAATCACCGGCTTGCACTTTACCAAAAATTAAGCATTGCTCTGGGGACAGCCGGATGTCATAGCCATAAGAACCAAGTCCGTAGCTGAGTAGTTTCTTGCCATCTTCTTTGCTGACCAATCGATCAACAAACGGAGAGATCATCTCCTCTTCTTCTGCCAGCTTCTTGATTTCCCAGTCGGCAAGGACGCTCATGGTGTCACGCAATCGTCTTTTAGTATACGCAGTTCAATGGAGAACTCGCCCTTTTTCCGAGTAGATGTCAACAAATTTTTCGACCGCATCCGCTGAACTATCTTGCGGTGGCATGTAAAGCACAAAGGATGTGCATGTTTTGTGATTGTCTATACCCTTGTTAGAATTCCGGATCAAGCAAGGGGCTGTCCGCAAGATACAGATGGGAAAATCAAAGATTCGTTGATCGTAACGAATCATGTCGGGACAGTTGCTGAAATACACGGCATGCTTAATATTGCCAGCCAGCCATTCTTTGTATAGTCTCCGGAACCAAACGGCATGAGACGATGTCAAAGTAGGGGAAGAAGTCCGGGTCATCTTCCAACGCTGCTTCTTTTTGTCCCAGAAGTAGGCACCGCTGGGAGGAAAGAGATAAACATTGCCGTACCACTGCTGTAAATTCAAGCCATCATCAGACGGTGTGAAGTATTCCCTTGCCTCCACATAAGTATTAGCCACCTTGGAACTAGCAACATCCAAATCAATCCCACCGAGAATTGCATGGGCTGACGCCACGAGATCATAATTTGTAATTAACTCTTGATTCTCGGCGTGAGTACCGATGCTTTGAATACCCATTACTTACCGCCTGCCTTGTTGTAATCAATCTCAAAATAACGGATGCCCTCATCGTCATTGATGACGTAACCGGCTTTTTCCTGAGGATCAATCTTCTGCGCAGCCTGGAGAATACGCCTGAAACTTTCGGCCATATCTCCGTCATTCTCTCGTTCGCACTTCTCTTGTGCAGAGTGGATTTCCTCTAATGTCCAAAAAAACATCGAACGCTCTTGACTGTTCGGCTGGAACACCATGACGCCAGGTCCCTCTGCTTCCCACATCTGACAGTAT
>Ga0129351_1001155_pt1 | contig 10337 bp, 9 predicted proteins | sample CPBDNA_8_FD_94423 | JGI IMG/M metagenome (GOLD analysis project Ga0129351, IMG submission 94423) | Freshwater to marine salinity gradient microbial communities from Chesapeake Bay, USA - CPBay_Sum_27_0.2_DNA | ecosystem: Environmental > Aquatic > Marine > Coastal | place: USA: Chesapeake Bay... | reverse complement strand
TTTAATCTCTTTCTTTAATACATTATTTGGATTTTTTACTTTAGTTTCTTGGATTATTAGCTTGGTTTTATTATATGCATTAATTTTCAACTTTAAATTACCTGAAGTAATAACAGAACAACTATATAACTATGCGACAAGTGTTGCAGTTTTTTCAATGATAGGAAGTTTAATCTATTCGGAAGTAGTTGGATTCATACCTTGTAAATTTTGCTGGTATCAAAGATACATAATGTATCCTTTAGCAATTATTCTACTCATTGGTTTGTTTAATTCTAAGTTTATGAAGTTAGGGTATTTTAGTGTTATTGGATTCTTGATTGGACTTTATCATATATACTTACAAAATGGTGGAGGTTCTGGTGGTTCCTGTGCTGTTGATGTACCGTGTAACTTAAAGTATGTAAATATCTTCGGTTTTATAAGTATTCCTGTAATGGCAGCTAGTGGATTTTTAACTATATTTTTAGCTCTCTTGTATTATGATTTATCAAGGAAAAAAATTAATGAATAAAAATTTTATTATTGTTGGAGCAATTGTATTAGTAGTTGGATTAGCAGTTGCTATTGGTGTCAGCTTAGTAGATGAACCGTTAGATGGTAATTTACCTGAGGGCGAAACTACCATCTCTGGAGATGCATTACCTGAATATGCAGGAGAAAATGATATTAATATATCAGTTGGATTACAAGCCCCTTCTTTTTCTGGGCCAGATCAAAACTCTGAGATTATTTCATTAGAAAAAAATGGCAAGTCAAAAATTTTATTATTTTTAGCGCACTGGTGTCCACACTGTCAAGCAGAAGTACCTGTGGTTCAAGAGTATATTGATACTTTTGGTCTTCCAGCTGATTTAGAAGTTATTGGAATACTTACTTCAATTGATAGATCACGAGATAATTATCCACCTCATGACTGGTTAGTTAAAGAAGGTTGGTCGGAAACTCAAATTTATGACCTAGATAGGGAAATAGGAACTGCATATGGTCTGAATGCCTTTCCATATTGGGTCACACTTGATAAGGATTTAAAAGTTGTTAATAGAGTTACTGGTAAGTTAACACCTGATCAAATTACAGTTTTGATTAACGTACTTATTAACCAGTAAATTCGGCTAAATAAACAAAACCAAAAATACCCATCCTATAAACTTTGTAGGATTCAAAAGGATTATAAGCTAGATGGTCTTCGGGTTGTGAATATTTATCTAAGGAGTTATGTAAGAATCTATACTCTTTTAAATTTAACGTAACTAAACCTATTAAAGTTGTGACCATATAAGTTCCTAAAAAATGTATATATCTTAGAATTTTATTTTTTGGCCTTGTCATATCTAGCAAAATAAATTTGCCACCAGGTTTTAAAACTCTTCTAATTTCTATGAGTGCTTTGTTTGTATCATCTAGATTTCTCCAAACAAAACTACAAATAACACTATCAAAAGAATTATCTTGAAAAGGTAAAGATTCTGCTTTTCCAACAAATTTATTTTTAAATTCATTTAATTTAAGCATTTTTTCATCAGGATCAATAGCAGTGACATCAAAGTCGTTCAAGAGATTAAATGCAGCACCTGTTCCGCTTCCTAGATCTAATATCTTTTTACCAACGATTAAATTAACAGCTCTTTTTCTCCATTTAGTATCAAAACCTAAAGTGACTATTTTATTTATTAAGTCATAGAACTTATATATATTCGAAAAATTAGCTGAGGGAGCCAATTAAAGAATATATGCTACTGTTAATAGAATCCCAGTTAAGAAATGTATTCCAATAGTTGAGACGTTAACTAAAAGTAGTTCGTAAGGTACCTTTTGTCTATCTGCTTCTGGATTGTTCCACTTAATCATCCACTCATCAGCCATTTTGAAAGCTTTCCAAACTAAAAAAAGCGGAAGCAAAGCAATAAAAGCATATGGTGTACCAAAATCACTAAAGAAGCTCAAAGATCCAATAATTGCTACTGAAATAAAAGCTTCAATCATAAATTGCTTATAAAGTTTAAGTGGTTTTTCAAGCTTCATCCACTCACCTTTTTCTGCTGTTCTTACAACCCAAGTATTTTTACCAACAGCAGCATCAGATGGAGCATCTTGAAATTGGTTAATCCAAACTATCAACATAACAAGAATTGCAATTGGAACTGATGCAACTAATGATTCAACCCAGTTCCATGAAGCTATTACATTATTGTGAAGAGGTGCAGTTAAAACATAGTGAGCACCCATAACCATAACTGGACCAAATCCAAGGGCTATTGCTATCTCACCGAAGCCTTTATATCCAAGTCTTATTGGATCTCCTGTATATCCAAGGGCTAAAAATGTACCAAGGATTCCAGCCCATAATATTGGAGTATTCCCAAAAACAGCCCCGCTTATTTGAAGATTTAAATATAAACCAATTGCGATTGTTCCTGCGATACTTACAAGTGCAGTGAGTAAAACTTGACCTGATGTCATGAGTCCAACTTGAATAACTCTGCTACCGCCATTGAAGGGGCTTGCTACTTTGTTAATTTCATCTGCATTTGAAGTATGATCAAAGTAGTCGTTTGAAGAGTTAGTAGCTATTTGAGCAAGTGAAGCTCCAGCTAAAACTAGCCAAAACATTTTCCAAGACCATGAACCATCTGCTCCTGCTTCTTTGATATCATTCCATGCAACTGCAGCACCGATGAAAATTGGAGCAAATGTTGCAGTCAAGAAAGGAGCTCTGATAGTTCTTAACCAAAGACCAACTCTTTTTAATCCAAGCTTAAATGCCATTTTTACGGCTGAAGTTTTGTTTGCTGGATAAGTTTTCCATTCAAACTTATCCTCTTGATAAAAATTTACATACTTAATTGTGGTTGGTTTAATTCTGTAATACCCAACGACATCATTTTTAATGAGAAACTCATCCTCCATAAATTCTTTGAATGCTTCAGTAGTATTTAGAACTAATTCATAAGCACGTTTTTTTTCTTCCTCATCTTTTATTTTGTAACATTCACCATCAATTTGAAGACCTTCAATACCTTCTTGACCTTTTGGCCAAATAACCACATGTACTCTTGGATTTAATCTAATTTGTTCAGCTTTTCTTGTTGGATGAAAAGTAAAAAATACTAAATCTTCGCCATCTCTACTAAAAAATACTGAAGCACCTGATGAATTGCCACCAACACTTGTTGCAATAAACATTCTGTCAGCAGAATCCAAAACATTTTCAATTTTTTTATCTAACACATCAACCATAAGAATAAGATAATACGCTTGTGAAATAATGCACAAACTAATCCTCCAATAAATTTTTTAATTTCAAAAGCATATATGATGAAAAAGTATGTTTAAAGTTTTCAAAACACCCGAATTTAAAAAAGCTCTTGGATTTTACACTGAAAGTATTAAAGATAATAAAAAGAATTTTATTATCTCTATGGCTTCAGCTACAGCATGGGTGTTTTTAGTCATTGTTCAACCATATTTGATAAAAAGAATTATTGACGATGGAATAGTTTCTGGAAATCAAAGTATCCTAATTGTTCTGATTTCCTTTATGGTTTTAGCTGGTTATGTAAGAGCTATATCAATTGGAACGCGTAGATACTATGGAATGCACGTTTCTTATAATGTTGAAGCTGGAATTCGTAATAGGATTTTCACACATATGCAAAAACTTGCATTTAATTATCACGATAGAGTACCTACTGGAGAATTGATGGCAAGAGCTTCTAGTGATGCTTCTCAAGTAAGGTTAGCTTTTGCAATTGCACCTTTAGCAACTGCCAATGTGTTATTACTGATAATTCTAAGTTTAACTCTATTAAGCTTAAGTCTTCCTCTTGGTGGATTAGTACTGCTATCAATACCAGCAGTATTGTGGTTAGCTTCTAGTTTTTCATCTAAAGCAATGGGAGTTTCATTAAAAGTCAAGGAAGCAGAAGCAAGAATGACAACTGAGGTAGAAGAACAATTAGGTGGAATCCGTGTTGTAAAAGCATTCGGCAATGAAGAAGTTGCAGCAGAAAAAGTTGATGAAGCAATTAAAAGTATATATGACACATCCTTAGATTATTTAAAACTTAGAACACGATTTGTACCTTTATTTGAATTAATTCCAATGGTCATAACATTATTAGTTTTATTACTTGGTGGATATTTATCAATAAACAACTATGTATCACTTGGAGAATTCATTGCCTTCACTCAATATGTTGTGCTGCTAGTTTGGCCATTAAGAATCACAGCTTGGTTTTTGTCAGAGATACCTTCAAGTGTTGCTGCTGGAAACAGAATTTTAGAACTACTTAGTGAAGTTCCTTTAATCGTTGATAACATTGAAACAAAAAGTCTTCCAAAAGATGGAAATGGTAGTTTAAGTTTTAAAGATATAAATTTTAAATATGGCAATGACAAAATATTCGACAATCTAACATTTGAAATTGAAGGTAAAAAAACAGTGGCTATTGTTGGTGCTACTGGATCCGGTAAGTCTACTTTAGCTTATTTATTACCAAGATTATATGAAGCAGAATCTGGAAGTATCGAAATTGACGGTGTAGATATAACTGAATTAAAACTTGATGAATTACGTAGTAACGTTAGTCTCGCATTTGAAGAAAGCTTTTTATTTTCTAACACAGCTAGAGAGAATATTTCACTTGGCTCAGAAAATGTATCACATGAAGAAATTGAAAATGCTGCATTAATAGCAAGAGCTCATGAATTCATTTCACAATTACCGGAGTCTTATGAAACTAAGGTTGGCGAGAGGGGTTATGGTCTATCAGGTGGTCAAAGACAAAGAATTGCTTTAGCAAGAGCAATTATTAGAAAACCAAGAGTTCTAATTTTAGATGATGCTTTGTCAGCAGTTGATGCATCTACTGAAGAAGAAATTAGAAATGAATTAAAAAGTGTTATGAATAATATGACTACTTTAATCATTACAAATAGAGTTCCAACTATTGAACTTTGTGATGAAGTTGTATTTTTAGAAAATGGAAAAGTAAAAGCTCAAGGAATTCATACCAACTTACTGGAAGAAGTTGAAAGTTACAGATCTTTATTTCTTGAAAATCAAAGTACAGGAGTTAAATGAAAGATGTAACTTTTCTTAGATCTTTCAGACTAGTTCCAGAGATCAAAAAACCATTTTTATGGAGCTCACTTATTGCTTTAACTGGAACTTTGATACGTATGATAGGTCCACAATTAATTTCTAGAGGTATTGATGATGGTGTTATGAAATCTGATTACAACTATTTGCTTATTCAAAGCGGGTATTATTTTTTAACTTTGATTGCACTTTACTTTGTCGCAAGTAAAGCTCTTCTTTCTATAGGTTTAGTTGGTGAACTATATGTTAAAAATATAAGATCTAAGCTATTCAAACACTTATCTTCACTAGATATAAATTATTTTGAAAAAAATAAGACTGGTGTTTTAGTTGCCAGGATGACATCCGATATGCAGAGTTTAAATGAATTTGCAAGAGAAGGTGCAAGCAGCATTTTAACTTCTTTATTAACAATATTTGGGGCAACTATTGCAGTTTTCTTGGTTGATGTTAGATTATCTCTTTTATCTTTCTTAATTTTGCCCCTACTTGGAATTGCAACAAAAATTTTTAGACAACATGCAGATAAAGCTTATTGGTCAGTCAGAGAATGGATTGGTCAAGTTCTTTCATCACTTCAAGAAGGAATATCTGGTGTAAGAATTATTCAAGCTTATGCAGATGAGAATGCTCAACTAAATAAATTTAAAAAAGTTAATAACGAGCATTTAAAAGCAAATATGCAATCTGCTAAAAATATTGCAATTTATTTTCCATTTTTAGAAATTACAAGGGTTACCTCAATTGCAGTTGTTTTTTGGTTTGCTGCACAAAGAATTAGTGAAGGTACATTGACTGTTGGTGAGTTGGTAGCTTTACTTTTTTACTTAAACTATTTCTTTGATCCTTTAATCCAACTTTCATTTAACTATGATTTGTTAAGGTCGGCTGGATCTTCAATGAAAAAAGTTTTTTCAATATTGGATGAATCTCCCGTTCTTAGTAATACCGGTTCTATTTCACCTGAAATGAACACAGATAATGTCATAGAATTTAGGAATGTAGATTTTTCCTATGGAAGAGAGACAGTTTTACATGATGTTTCATTCAAAATAAGTAAAGGTGAAAAAATAGCTATTGTTGGTGAAACTGGAGCAGGTAAAAGTACAATCGCAAAACTAATTTTACGTTTTTACCTTCCTACCAAAGGACAGGTTATGTTTTATAATGAACCTTCCTCATCTGTTTCACAAAAATGGGCTAGAAAAAATATTGCATATGTTCCACAAGAAAGTTTTTTATTTAGAGGTTCAATAAAAGATAATTTAATTTACTCTAATCCATCAAAAATCCAGCTAGAAAAAGAACTTGAAGATATAGGAGTATTAGATTGGTTTAATCGTTATGAAGATGGTTTGCAACACGATGTTGGAGAGCGTGGAGGTAATGTTTCTGCAGGTGAAAGACAGTTCATTGCATTGCTAAGAGCTGTTTTAGCTAAAAGAGAGATCATAGTATTTGATGAAGCAACTGCCAATCTAGATATTGAAACAGAAAATTCTATTTTGGAAGCAACAGAAAAAATATTACTAAATCAAACATCTGTGGTTATTGCTCACAGACTTGAAACTATTTTAAATGCACAAAAAATACTTGTTATGGAAGATGGTAAGTTGTTAGGTTTTGATAACCATAAAAATTTACTTTTAGAAAATGAAACTTATAAAGAGTTATTTTCTGCTTGGGATTTAGCTAACTAGATTCGTTTTTAATTCTTTTTTTTGCTAAATCAACATAATCTTTGTTAATTTCATAACCAATATAAGATCTCTTTTTATTTTTGGCTGCAATAGCAGTTGTTCCACTCCCTATAAACGGATCTAAAATAATATCATTTTCAAAACTATATAGATTTATGAACTTTTCTGGAAGTTCAATTGGAAAAGGAGCAGGATGGCCAATTTTTTTTGCTTTAGCAGGAAGTATATTCCAAATTGAAAGTGTTGATTCCATGAATTCTTCTTTTGTGATTGTCGATTCACTTTTAGAGTTGTTTTTAAAAGAATGTTTTGAGAAGACTAAACAATATTCATGAATATCTCTAATAACAGGATTAGAAGCTGAGAGCCAGCTTCCCCAAGCAAAATTTGCATTTGCACCTTTCGATTTTTGCCAGATTATCTCTCCTCTCATTAAAAAGCCAATATCTGTGAGTAATTGAGTGAACTGATTTGCTAGAGGGATATATGGCTTTCTTCCTAGATTAGCAACATTGACAACAATTCTACCTCCAGACTTAGTCACTCTATAAGTTTCATTAAAAACTTTCTCCATTAATTTCCAGTAATCATCATCAGTTAAATTTAAATCACTATCTTTTCCAATGTTATATGGTGGGGAAGTAACAGTTAAGCTAATTGAATTATCAAGTAGTTCAGACATATCTTCTGAACTTTTATTAAAAATTTTGTTTTTTATTTGTGAAATATTATTTTCTTCAGAAAATTCGATAACTGGATTATCACTTTGAAATTTTGAAACAAAACCTTTTCTAGAACCTGAACCTATTTTGAAATTTGAGTTTTTAACCACATTTAAATTTTACTGTTTTAAACTAATTTAATGAAAAATTGGTTTAATAAACTCATTTTTAGTATTGTAGTTTTAACTATTTTAAATTTTCCTTTAACAGCATCTGCTTCACATACAGCTTTTCTTGAAAATATTGTTTTCCCAGTTAAAAACATAATGTCTCATTTTTATGATGACTGGGATGAAATTCGAGGAAGTGGTAATAGGACCCATGATGGTTTAGACATTAGATCAAAAAAAGGAACACCTATTGTTGCAATAGCAGATGGTGTTGTAAACACAATTGCATATACAGAAGCATCAGGCTATTACATTGCAATTGATCATGGTAACGGATGGCTTTCTTTATACGTACATCTTAATGATGACATAGTTAGTAATGATAACCTTGGAGGATTTGAAACAGCCTTCGCAGATAAAATTTACCTCGGGGCTAACGTTGTTGGAGGTCAAGAAATTGGTTATGTAGGGGATTCAGGCAATGCTGAGGGCACAGTACCTCATGTACATTTTGAATTAAGATATAGAGGGGTTCCACAAGATATTTTTAAACACGTTAAAGCAAGCTTCGAGCGATTCGAATTGAGTTTTAGTGCACCAAAAAAAATAGGATTAAACCCTTTTTAAATTAACTATATTTTTATCTAAATTTTCAGCATTTTCGAGTTCAAGTATCGTATTTGCATAATCAGTATTAGAATCAATCAAAACATAGGTCAAATTCATAATTTTTAAAATTTCATCACTCGGCTCAAATTCTGAAATCCAAATTATCCTGTTAGTTGTTGAGTTATTTATAGAGTTAATGAAAATATCTCTTAAATTTTTTATATCATTTTCAAAGTAGATTGCACAAAAAGCGCCATGACAAGCAGTTGAAATATGACTGTCATCTTTAATATCACCAATTGCTTTTTTACCAGGAACCAAATCAATAAATTCTTTGGGTTGATTATCTGATATAAACACTCTTAAATCTAGGTTTTGATTATTTAAATCTTTTAAAAAATTTAATTGGTACTCATTTATTGGGTTAACAAATATTGCTGGCATATCAAAAATGATAATTATTTTATGAAATAATTGGCAGTTTACTTTATAGATTGAATCAGTACATTAGTACAATGAAATTATGGCAAATATTGATATTGATTTAGGTAAGTATTCTCTTGGATGGTCTGACCCAGAAAAAAATGTCTTCAAACCTGAAAAAGGGTTAAATGAAGAAATCATTCGTAAAATGTCTGAGATTAAAGAAGAGCCAGAGTGGATGCTTGATTTCAGATTAAAATCATATAAAAGATTTCTTGAAAAACCTATGCCTAGTTGGGTTGCTAAAGAAAAATTAGATACTTTAGATTTTGATGACATTTATTACTATATAAAACCTACGGAAAACCAGGCAGACTCATGGGATATGGTTCCTGAAGAAATTAAACAAACATATGAAAAATTAGGTATACCAGAAGCAGAAAGAACTTATTTAGCCGGAGTCACCGCACAATATGAAAGTGAAGTTGTATATCACAAAAATAGAGAAGATCTTGAAAAACTTGGTGTTCTCTTTTGTGATATGGATACTGCAGTTCGTGAATATCCTGAGCTAGTTAAAGAATATTTTGGTACAGTAATCCCTCCAGGTGATAATAAATTTGCAGCTTTAAACTCTGCTGTATGGTCAGGCGGATCGTTCATTTATGTACCAAAAGGAGTACACATTGAAGATCCATTGCAAGCGTATTTTAGAATTAATGCTCAAAATATGGGTCAATTTGAAAGAACATTAATTATTGTCGATGAAGGTGCCTCAGTTCATTACATAGAAGGATGCTCAGCACCTGTTTATTCAACTGATTCACTACATTCAGCAGTTGTTGAAATAATTGTAAAGCCTTCAGGCACATGCAGGTATACAACAATACAAAATTGGTCAAATGATGTTTTCAATCTAGTAACAAAAAGAGCTCAAGCATTTGCTAATGCAACTATGGAATGGATTGATGCAAATATTGGATCTTCATTGACTGTTAAGTATCCTTCTGTATACCTGATGGAACCAGGAGCTCATGGCGAAGTTTTATCAGTAGCTTTTGCAAATACTGGTCAACATCAAGACACTGGAGCTAAGATGGTACACCTAGCACCCAACACCACATCTTTGATTACTTCAAAATCAATATCTAAAGGCGGAGGTAGAGGAGCTTATCGTGGACTAGTACGTGTTGAAGATGGGTCAGAAACTGCGAAAAGTTTTGTTCGTTGTGATGCCTTAATTTTAGATGATAAATCTAGATCAGATACTTATCCCTACATGGAGATTGAAGAATCAACAGCAGAAATTGGTCACGAGGCTACAGTTTCAAAAGTAGGTGAAGATCAATTATTTTATTTGATGAGTAGAGGTTTGTCTGAAGCTGAGGCAACATCAATGATTGTTGCAGGGTTTGTTGAAGAGTTCACTAAAACTTTACCTATGGAATATGCCATGGAGTTTAATAAATTAATTGAACTAAATATGATAGAAGCCGGCGCTATAGGTTAGAGACTAAAAATTGAATTTAAATACATTTAGTAAATCTGTTATGTCTAAATCTTTTGAGGATATTGCTAAAATTTCAGCAAAAGATGAAGATTGGAAGTATACCGATATTGCTGATACGATAAATGATTTTAGTCCTGTAAGTAGTTTTACAAATTTAAT
>Ga0129351_1001152_pt1 | contig 10357 bp, 9 predicted proteins | sample CPBDNA_8_FD_94423 | JGI IMG/M metagenome (GOLD analysis project Ga0129351, IMG submission 94423) | Freshwater to marine salinity gradient microbial communities from Chesapeake Bay, USA - CPBay_Sum_27_0.2_DNA | ecosystem: Environmental > Aquatic > Marine > Coastal | place: USA: Chesapeake Bay... | reverse complement strand
TGACATTTGTACGGGCAAAGCCCTATCCGCACCTGCCACGGTGGATCTAGTAACCTATCCAGTAAAGGTGGAAGGTGAGCGCATATTCGTGCAAATTTAATTGCATTTAACCCCGCAATCACGCGGGGTTATTTTTTTGTGCGATGATCACACCGATCGCAACCATCGCCGCTCCAAAAGCGACTTGGACATTCCAAACCCCGCCAAGCAGAACAACAAACATCATCACATAAAAAGGTGCAATGTTGACGTGTAGAGACGTCAACGCAATCCCGATTTTGGATACAGCGCCCAAGAACATAATCTGCGAAATAGCCATCGCCGCAATCGCGTAAATTGCCAGATTGCCTAAATCTGTCAGTGAGACGGTGTTGGGAAGCGCAGCAATGTCGTAATACCAGCAGACAATAAACAGCACTGCAGCAAAGAGTGCCGCGCCCGTAAACGTTACGGTGGTACGTCCCAAGGTGCTAAGCGTGGGAAGTTGTTTGACACTTGCATCCGACGCCCATGCAAAAAACGCACCCGCAAAAATTGCCATGAAAAGGCCAATCCCTGTGTCCAGCGTAAAGGTATCGCCAACGGCAAAGACACCACCAATCACAGAGGCTATCAGGCCGATCAAAAACTGAATACTGATTTTGCGATCTCCTTGCCAAACCTCAAGCAATGTCGCCATGATCGGAGTTGTTGTTGCAATCAATGCAACAGTCACAGGGTCAGTGTACCACTGCGCAAACAACAGCAAAGCAGTACCAATTCCAAATCCAAAAAATCCAATAACAAACCCACGCGCCCACGCAACATTTTGCAATTTGCCGCGTCCGTCCATCCATATCCACAGCGGATAAAGAACGCATAGAACAGTGATCAGACGAAGCAAAATCAGGGTCACAGGATGCCAAATTTGCAACAGTGCATCCGCCGCGGGAAATCCCGCAGCCCAAAAAACCATTGAACCCACAGCGAGCGAATTGCCCACAACGATTCTGTTGTCCAACGCGGATGTTGAACCAAACCCAGTTGATAGTGTCATGTTTATTCAGTTTTTTGAAAACCATGCCGAAATTGACATGACGTGAACATAACCCGAGTCGGAAAACCCAGCTGTTCGATTCACGACAAGATGTCGTAAATCGTCATAAATTCTATTTTTGAGAATTGGCTTTCATTCACACAATGTCCTGCGTGCAGTGGCATCGCGCAGTGACACTTGGCAATAATTACTCTGCAGGGCTTGATCTTTCGTCATTTTGGCATGCCGCACAAATGCATCGTCAAAGTCGGCACCTGTCATTTTGGCACCTGTGAAATCCACCAGCTCAATTTCGGCCCCAGCAAAGCTTGCATTGCGCAATCGCGCATTGCGAAATGTTGCGTTGTTTGCACGTGCACCCGAAAAATCAGCACTTTCCAGATTTGCGTCGTCAAACTTTGCGTTGACCAAATAGGCATCCGAAAAATTTGCACCCGACAAATCTTGATCGCGGAAGTCCGCAAAGGCCAAATTTTGCCCGCTGAAGTCACAGTCGGCACACATTGTAAATGCAGGACCTGTCAACAAAAGGGATAGGGTCGTTGCCCATAAAAAGCGATGCAGCATAGGTTATTCACCACAATAATAGTTTGTTGTGATCTTAGCATATCTCACCCTGCCCGTAATCCAAATTTTACCTATGAACAAGCTACGGACGGTGAGAATTCGCATTGATCCGCCTTGCTCAACGGCATTATGTTGACACAGCGGCATTGTTCATGACGGAGATGTATTTTGAGCTTTTTGGGAATTGATCTTGGAACATCGGGCCTGCGTGCAATGCTTATGGACGAGGCGGGTTTGGCAATTCGTACGGTCGAGGCCGACTATACGACGCGCTCTCCTGCACCCGGTTGGTCAGAACAAGATCCCAAACTATGGATTGATGCGTTGGATGCGGTTGTTGAGGAACTCCGCATCACCGAGCCACGCTTTGCTAATCTAATCGGCATCGGCGTTGCAGGACATATGCACGGGGCAACATTATTGGACGACATGGGGAATGTTCTGCGCCCCTGCATTTTGTGGAACGACACCCGCGCTGCGACAGAAGCCGCAGCCATAGATCAAAATCCCGTGTTCCGCGATATTTCGGGCAATATCGTATTTCCTGGGTTCACTGCGCCAAAACTGGCTTGGGTCGCGAAACACGAACCTGAAATTTTCAGAAAAACCGCGAAAGTTTTATTGCCCGCAGCCTATCTAAATTACCACTTAACAGGCGACTATGTGGCTGATTTTTCCGACAGTGCGGGCACATCGTGGTTGGATATTAATGCGCGCGACTGGTCAAATACGCTTTTGTCCATTGGCGGCATGGACGTGTCCCAGATGCCCAACCTGGTCGAAGGTTGTGACGCCGCTGGTATGTTACGACAGGATTTGAAACGGAAATGGGGATTGAAACAGGATGTCGTCATCGCAGGCGGCGCAGGCGATAACGCCGCCGCCGCATGTGGCATCGGTGCGTTCAAAGAGGGTCAGGGTTTTGTTTCCTTGGGGACATCGGGCGTTATCTTAATTGCCCGCGATGGATGTTATCCCGCACCCGCAACCGCAGTACACACGTTTTGTCATGCTTTGCCAGCCCGGTGGTATCAAATGGGTGTCATGTTATCGGCCACAGACAGTTTGAATTGGCTTTCCAAGATCACAAGACAAACACCTGCACAACTTACCCGCGCCTTGCCTGATGCGTTGCGCACACGAAGTGCAGTGAAGTTCATGCCCTATCTTTCGGGCGAGAGGACACCCCACAATGATGCCAAGGTTCGTGGAGGCTTCCTCAATGTTTCCATTCAAAATGATGCAGTTGATTTAACCCAATCCGTTTTGGAAGGTGTCGCCTTTGGATTACGAGATTCGCTCGAGGCACTTCGGCAAACAGGCGCGCTGCCAAAAGCGCTTTACGCGATCGGCGGAGGTGCAAAGTCAGATTATTGGCTCAAGCTATTGGCAACGGTTCTTCAAATCGAATTGCAGGTCCCCGAGGATGGGGATTTTGGGCCCGCACTTGGTGCCGCGCGCCTTGCTCAAATTGCAAGCTGTGGATCAGATTATAATAATGTTATGCGCAGCCCAACCGTCAGCCGTGTCGTTAAACCTGATACCAATCTCATAGACGCCTTTGAACGGGCCTATCAGAATTTTAAACAAAATTTCGCTGCGTATCGTTCGCTAAATTGCTGATTTAGGCCTCTAACATATACCGCTTGGCGAGTGGTAAACTCACTGCCCCCATGGGGCGCGCTTTGGGACCCATTGAACCCTCAATAATTTGTGGTACGACCAAGCCTGCCAGATTTTCGTTTTTCAGTTCCGTTGTAATTCGGTCAACCAAAACTTCCCTCAGATCGGTTGGTAAATTTCCATCAATTAAAACAGCAGGGAAATCGATAATGGAAATCGCACCAGTGATCATTCGCGTAACTGCTGGAACTGCTTCGGCCAGCCAATCTTCCAAAATTTTGGCGTCCAAATTCCAATTTTCGGTTTTTTCGACTATTTCAGCGGCACTACCTGTCGCCTCGATAAGACGACGTTCCAATCCGTTTAACGACGCAACATCCACCATTTGACGCCCATTGATTGGGAAGGGGCCAATCGCGCCTGCATTTCCAGAGGAACCTTTATAAAGCGACCCATTCATCACAACACCCCCACCGATGAAGTGGCCAAAATAGATATACAGAAAATCGGCAGGCGTTTCCTCAACGCCAAACACCAGTTCAGCGCCACAGGCACAGGAGGCATCATTCCCAAGGTAAATTGGAAATTCAAATAATTTGGACAATTCGTTCCGAAGATCAAAATTTTTCCAGTGATCCATTTTTTCAGGGTCGGCACCAATCGTGACCGCCCAATCCCATAAAAAGAAGGGAATCGCGATTCCCATGCCAGATATTCGATCTGCTTGTGCAGGCTCTAAATCCTGCAAGATTTCATCTGAAGCTGACTGCACGAAGTCCAAGACATTAGACGGCAGGGGGTAGGCATAGCTTTCGCGGCGATGCGTGATTTCTTCTCCAATAAAATTCGTCAGGATCAATTCAACAGACCGCCGTCCCACGCTCAGCCCAAAGAAATAAGCACCATCAGGTGCAAGTGACATTGGAACCGATGGTTGGCCCACGCGCCCGCGCACCTTTTCCCCCTTGGCGATCAGACCATCGCTTTCTAATGCGCGCATGATCACAGATGCCGTTTGCGCCGATAAACCGGTACGACGTGCAATTTCCGCTTTGGGCAATGGCCCCTCCCGACGCAGGATCGATAACACAAGTCGTTCGTTGCGTTCCCGCACGCCCGATTGGTTCGTTCCTTCAACGTCAAATTTTGAGGCCTGGTCCGTCATTCTTCACCATCCCGCGTCAGAGCTCTGCGGTCTATCGCGTTAATTAACACCGAAATCAAATCAAAAATCAATAATAAATAAAGTTGATTTATTTATTGACTAACCTCAAGAATCGTCGCTTAATGTGCAGCATTCGAGTGTGGCGTTTTTGAGTGCGCTTCACTCGGCACAACCAATGGGAGAATAAAATGAAAAAGTTAATGACAGCGACTGCGATTGCCCTTGTCGCTACTTCTGGCGCCGCGCTTGCGGGCAGCCACTCTACAAGCGCATGCTTGATCACAAAGACAGATACAAACCCCTTCTTCGTAAAAATGCGCGAAGGCGCTGCTGCGAAAGCAGAAGAGCTTGGCATAACACTGAAAAGCTATGCGGGTAAAATCGACGGCGACAACGAAAGCCAAGTTGCAGCCATCGAAACATGTATCGCAGATGGTGCATCAGGTATCCTTTTGACAGCGTCTGACACAGCTGCAATCGTTCCTTCGGTTGAACAGGCGAAAGATGCAGGTCTATTGGTGATCGCGCTTGATACTCCGCTGGAACCAATTGGCGCGGCACACGCAACATTCGCAACAGATAACTTCCTAGCGGGTGAATTGATCGGTCAATATGCAGCAGCAGCACTTGGCGCAGATGCGGCAAATGCAAAAATCGCGATGCTTGACCTTGCGATCAGCCAGCCAACAGTTGGCGTTCTACGTGACCAAGGTTTCCTTAAAGGCTTTGGTATTGACCTAGGTGACCCAAACAAATGGGGCGACGAAACAGACGCACGCATCATTTGTAACGAGGTCACAGCGGGTAACGAAGAAGGCGGTCGCACAGCGATGGAAAACTGCCTAGCCCAAGATCCGATGATCAACGTTGTCTACACAATCAACGAACCAGCGGCCGCAGGTGCATACGAAGCGCTAAAGGCAATTGGTCGTGAAAACGATGTCACAATCGTATCTGTAGACGGCGGATGCCCAGGTGTTAAAAACGTTGCAGACGGTGTGATTGCAGCGACATCACAACAATACCCATTGTTGATGGCATCCCTTGGTATCGAAGCGATTGCACAATTTGCAAAAGACGGAACATTGCCTGCAAACACACCTGGCAAAAACTTCCTAGACACTGGTGTATCATTGGTTGCTGCAGAAGCAGTTGATGGTGTCGACAGCATCAATGTTGCAGAAGGTACAAACCTCTGCTGGGGATAATTTCTCCTCCCGATTGGCCCTTGGGCCATCAGGAATTTGGGAGCGGACAATCGTCCGCTCTCAGCATATAATACGACATACAAACTGAAACCGCGGGCGTTTGAGGAAGGAATGTAAATGTCATCTTCGCAAGATTATGAAAAGGCAGTATCGGACGCATCCGATGAAGTGGCCGATTTCGACGACCATCGCAAAGGATTCGTCGGCCGTTTGCAACACGCGCTTCATGTGACCCCTGCCCTCGTTCCGTTAATCGTCCTTGTGTTTGCCATCGCATTATTTGGCATTTTATTGGGGTCAAAATTTTTCTCGCCCTTCGCGCTAACCCTTATTTTGCAACAGGTCCAAATTGTCGGCGTTCTTGCCGCAGCGCAAACCCTTATTATCTTGACGGCGGGGATTGACCTGTCTGTTGGTGCGATTGCTGTATTTTGCACAGTGATCATGGGGCAATTTAGTTTTCGATATGGAATTCCTGCGCCCATGTCCGTAGCACTTGGCTTGGCTGTGGGCACTGGACTTGGTGCGATCAGCGGTTGGTTGGTTAGCCGCGTAAAGCTTCCCCCATTCATCGTGACGCTTGGCATGTGGCAAATCGTTTTGGCCGCGAACTACCTATATTCAGCAAACGAAACTTTGCGCAGTCAGGATATCGCAGAACAGGCGGCCTTCCTCCAATTCTTGGGCACCAAAATCAAATTCGGTGGCGCGACATTTACCTTTGGCGTGGTGCTGATGGTTGCATTGGTAATTATCTTGGCCTACGCGCTGCGTTCAACCGCATGGGGGCGCCATGTTTATGCCGTTGGTGATGACCCCGAGGCCGCTGAACTTGCAGGCGTCGACGTGCACCGCACGTTGATGTCTGTGTACATGCTTGCTGGTTTCATCTGCGCCTTGGCTGCATGGGTTATGATTGGACGGTTTAGTTCGGTATCCCCCTCTGCCTCAACAGGTGTAGTGGGAAATATTCAGGCTATCACAGCGGTTGTGATCGGCGGCATCTCCCTATTTGGCGGGCGCGGATCCATTGTCGGCGCATTTTTCGGCGCCTTGATCGTTGGCGTATTTGAACTGGGCCTTCGGATGGCGGGTGCAGATCCCCAGTGGACATTCATGTTGATCGGCATGCTGATCATTGGCGCGGTAACAGTTGATCAATGGATCAGAAAGGTAACAAGCTAATGGAACCTATTCTTTCTGCAAAAGGACTTGTGAAGCGCTACGGTCGTGTGACGGCGCTAGATCACTGTGACTTTGAATTGATGCCCGGTGAAATTTTGGGCGTTATTGGTGACAATGGCGCGGGTAAATCAACCCTGATCAAGGCACTATGCGGCGCAGTCACACCAGACGAAGGCAGCGTATATTTAGATGGCAAGCCGATCTCTTTCACATCACCAATTGACGCGCGCAAGCACGGCATTGAAACCGTGTATCAAACATTGGCCATGAGCCCCGCATTGTCGATTGCGGATAATATGTTCATGGGTCGCGAGTTGCGCAAACCGGGTATTATGGGATCTGTTTTCAAGCAATTGGATAAAAAGCGTATGCAGGAATTTGCGCGTGAAAAACTATCTGAGTTAGGCTTGATGACCATTCAAAACATCAACCAAGCGGTCGAGACACTTTCAGGGGGTCAACGCCAAGGTGTCGCCGTGGCACGTGCCGCTGCATTCGGATCGAAAGTCATCATTTTGGATGAACCAACAGCCGCCCTAGGCGTAAAAGAAAGTCGGCGTGTTCTTGAGTTGATCCAAGACGTGAAATCCCGTGGCATTCCGATCATCCTGATCAGTCACAACATGCCACATGTTTTTGAAGTTTGTGATCGCATTCATATTCACCGTTTGGGAAAACGACTGACCGTTATAGACCCAAAAGACCATGAGATGTCTGACGCCGTCGCTTATATGACAGGCGCAAAAAACCCGACGTAGGACGAGTACAACCAATGACGTTGGAACACACAACAAATCGCATTTTCGATGCGTTGTCGGCACATCTCCAATCAGACAAACGCTGCCTTGTTGCGATCGCAGGGCCACCCGCGGTTGGGAAATCCACATTGGCCGAATGCCTCTGTTACAAGCTGAACCAAGCAAAAAAACAAGCCGCCATTGTTCCCATGGACGGGTTCCATATGGATAACGAAACCCTAATTGCGAAAGGGTTACTGCATCGCAAAGGGGCGCCAATGACGTTTGATGTATCGGCGTTCACATCGACCTTGGAAAGCCTGTTGAAGGAGGACGAAGTGTCCATTCCAATGTTTGATCGTGCGAAAGATTGTACAATACCCAATGCGGCAAAAATTACGGGTGGCGACCAATATGTCATCGTTGAAGGCAATTATCTATTGCTGGACCAAGAGGATTGGCGCGACCTAAGTCAGTTCTGGGGCTATTCCGTTTTTGTTGAGGCCGATTTTGACGAATTGGAACGCCGACTGATCAACCGTTGGCTAGACCACGGATTGGATCACACAGCCGCAAAAAAGCGGGCCCATGACAACGATATAGTCAACGCGGCAACCGTTCTTAATCATAGGATGCCAAGTGATCTGACACTAATCAATTAAGTCAAAAGACTTAACACATACATTTGAAATTGGCTTCGATCCCTCTTTTACATATTTTCGGCGCTGTAATCACACTAGATGAAGTTTTTCTTATCCTGCGCTGCTAATGGCCCAAAACCAGTGAAGGTCCTGCTTCATCTTCCTACCTAATCTTGTTTCTTTGCAATGATCAGACGCGCCATTTTTCCATCTTCGATCAACCAGATACGATCGTCTGACATTGGCAAAACATCTCGAAGACGGCGTTCGAAGTGGAACACCTCTTCCAATACGACACGTTCTGCCTCAATTTGAATGCGAAATAATGAACGGCTTCTTAAACCTGTTATAAATGCATTTGCGGCCCAGTCATTTTCACCACTTTCAGCCATAAAACGGATGGCAGATGGGGCAATTGTGGGCACCCAGCTTCTGATCGGCGCTGTGAAATCAGGACGCGTCGCATGTGAAGGAATGGGTGTACCATCGTAATGCTCTCCTTCGGACACGATGGGCCAACCATAGTTGCGGGCGGGTTTAATCAGGTTTAATTCATCACCGTCTGCTGGCCCCATCTCGACACTCCACAAGGCGCCTGTCGGGTCAAGTGCAATGCCCAATGGATTTCGATGACCTGCACTCCAAATTTGCTTCGTGGGCGACGGACTACTAAAATATGGGTTGCTTTTAGGGGTGCGACCGTCATCAAAGATACGAACGATTTTACCAATATTGGTGCCATAATTTTGCGCAGGATGCATGTATTGACGATCCCCCGAGGTTATAAAAATAACATCGCGATCTGTTGCGGCATCCTTTGAAAACGCAAGTTTATGACCAAAGTGTCCCATTCCAGAAACAAAGGGATCTTGTCGCCAAATTTGCTGCACGTTTTCAAGTGCATCACCCGTAAATTCCGCGCGATAGACCACCGCACCGCGGGTTGCACCACCATCATCTGAAGCGATAGCGGAAAAATAGATTAGGCGATTTTCGGCAAAATCAGGATGCAGTTTGATGTCCCCCAATCCACCTTGGCCGCCATAGGCGACATTGGGGACACCACGAATTAGCGTTTTGTTGCCCGCATCATCCACGCGCCACATTTGACCGGATTTTTCCGTCAGCAAAATCGATTGTCTGTCTAAGTGTTCGATTGCCCAAGGTTCGTTAAATTCGGCGATGTAGGTCAAGTGTATGCTAGTATCGTGGCTGCCCTTGATGGTTTCTGCAAAACCAACACGGGGGAATAAGAACACAATAAATAGAAATACGAACCGCATGTGCACATCCAATAATTAAAACTAACACTTTAGTGGTAGAGCGACATGTGCCCATGTCAAAATGAACTTTGAGTGATCCGTGAAACACCACTCACGCCAACACTATGTTTAGTGATACCGAACACCCTGCTTGGCCAACGCACCGTGCACAGCAGTAATATCAACCTCAATTAAGTCGCAGCGCGTTTTCACCGCCAAAGCTGCGGCGATCCCTGCGCCCTGCCCAGATACCGCACAACAGGCCATGTTTCGAGTTGCGGCATGCGCAACCCGATCCCCACCCGTTGCACGGCCTGCTACCAGCAAACCCTTGATCCCTTCTGGAAGCATGGAGCGATAGGGAATATGCATATAACGCCCCGTCGTTGGTAGGATAAGAATGCCGTATCCGTCAATAAATTCGGGATAGATTCCAATACTATCTTCAAATCGGGCCTGATGGCGTACATCGTCTTCGGTCATGTTATAATGTGCGTCGATTTTGCGGGTATCGCGAATGCCAATCGTCATGCCGAAATTTCGCAATCGAATTCCCGAACAGCCAGGCGCATATTCGCGCAGCGCGTCAATCGCCATCATCGCTTGACGCCGACCTTCCATTTCGAAATGGGTTAAATCCGCAGGATCCGTGCCGTCGCATTCTGCCAAATGTACCAAATTCATATAGGTCATTTCACCCGTGTCATGCACCGCGCCCCATGTTCCCGAGATCGTGGACAAATCTGCGGGGATCAATCCGGATTGACGTGCCTGTTCAAAGGGTTTTTTGATGAATGGGGAAAACATTGTGTCCTCTTTCCCATCCGTTTCCACCGTCCATTCTCCCGTTGACCAATCCGCGTAGGTCAGTGGATTTTCCTTCACATCTTCCATGAATTTTTTCTTATCCACACCTGCACAATGGAACATCAC
>Ga0129351_1001151_pt1 | contig 10360 bp, 12 predicted proteins | sample CPBDNA_8_FD_94423 | JGI IMG/M metagenome (GOLD analysis project Ga0129351, IMG submission 94423) | Freshwater to marine salinity gradient microbial communities from Chesapeake Bay, USA - CPBay_Sum_27_0.2_DNA | ecosystem: Environmental > Aquatic > Marine > Coastal | place: USA: Chesapeake Bay... | reverse complement strand
GTCTAGCAATGTTGCAAACTCAGCGCCTTCTTTACCGTTGACAAACTGTTGCAAGTATACCTGGGAATCATCCGTTCCTTTTCTCGCTATCTGGTCAAACAACCCGTTTTTGCCTCTGTAGATATCAGCAAATTGAGAATACTCCCTGTTAACCTTTGCAAGTTTCTTTTGAAAACTAGCTGGTACTTCAGACAAACGTGAAATTTGATTCTGGGTTGCCCTGGATATTTCAAGGTTTCTACGAACAGTCGAGAAGTTAGCTCTTTTTGCATAAGACTGACTACGGATTACTTTATCAGCGTCTAACAAATCTTGTACAGTTATAGAGCTTCCTTTGTAGTTTGTAGCCTCTCCTTTTTTATTACGTTTTGCCTTGACGGGAGCAATACTACCATCTTCTTTAACTTTTATACGCGAAGTTATACGCCCGTGCAAGTCACTTCCTCGCCCAAAAGCGTTTACAACATCATCTACACTTAGACCAGCCTCATCAGAAACTCTTGTTAAAAAGTTAGCTAGCCGTTGTTCTGATATTACTTTGCCGTCTAGGTTTTTAAACTGGCCGTAGTACTCAGCGCCGTCAAAAGCTTTCATGCTTTGCCTATACTGGGCTAGCAACTTTTGCTGCGCTAAGTCTTTAAACCCTCGCAAAGTTGAAGCAGCGTTGTCCAACTTACCCATAGCAGAGTTGTTAAAGTCCGACAGTTCTTTTATAATGTTTTTACCAAACTGCTGCTCACTTTGGCTCAAGTTTGCTTTTAACTTAGACAAGGTAGTAAGCTCGTCGTCACCTAAGCGCCTAGACTCTATGACAATACTACGATATTTGTTCATAAAGTCCATTGTCTTTTTGGCAAAATTGTCGCCAAGTTGTTTAGTACCTACGCCTTCAATCTTGGTCAAGATGTTTCCAGCTATGGTGCCTTCTTCACCTACAAGTGTGCGGAGACTAAGAAGCATAGCATCGTCATCCCCTACTTGAGCAGCTACTCTACGTTGAGCTTCCATCATCTCTTCTAACTGCACAGGACGCACAGATTGAGTACCTGGAGCCATGTCTTTAGACGCAGCTTTGATCCGGTTGCCTACACTACCAACTGCTGCAAAAGGCGCTCCAAGAACTATACTGCCGAGACCAACTACCAACCCTTCGGTACCAGCGTCTTGCAGAACTTCACCAAGGGATTCACGCTGAGTTCCCCTTAGTTTTTGCACACCCTCTAGTCCAACGTTGGCTACAGCATCACCTACACCTGCTCTAGCAGACCTAGCTATAAGACCTCTGCCGGTAAGAGAAGAAAGCAGTCCTCTGGCTACAGTGGCTCCTGCTACGCTTGTACCAGGAACAGGTATAAACTCTGCTGCCAGTGCTCCTGTACCTACAACAACTTCTGGAATAATGTCTACCAAGTCATATACAGATGTGTTCGTACCGTCTAACATTACTTTACGGTCATCTTTTGGTTCTATACCAACTGCCCTTAAACCTTCAGGCGTGACAAAAGGTTGGCCGCTAAAATCAGCTATGCCCCAATTACCTTTTCCAAATGTACCGTCAAACTCAGCTTTAATTTCGTCCGGGTTTCCACTAGCTAAAGCGTTACCAAAACGAGCGCCAAAATCTCCAACACCGCTCTTAATATCAAATTCTCTTTCAATATCAACAGCAATGCCACGTTCAATTGCTTTATTAGGTAAAGCTCTTGCTATGTAATTAGTTATCTCTCCGTCGGATAAACCGTCAGGAACGTTAACTAATGTACCATCCCAAAGAGTTACTGTTTCAGGCATTATTTATTCCTTGTAAACAACGGAACATCACGTTTTACATCACTGTATCTAGGTAAGCCGTACACAGAAAGCTTACCGCTTTCTAGTTTAAGTTTTTCTTGAAGCTCTGATGCAACGTTGGCGTAAGCTTTTTCTAGTTGATCAATGTTTGTAAAAACTCCTGGGTCTGGAATAAGTTCTTTAATTATACGCTGCTCATCTTTGTTAGCTTCTCTTCCAAACGCCCTAGAAGCGATAAGTTGTTTTCTAAGTTCAGCTACCCTGTTCTGTAAACTTTGAGAACCTGTCTTACCTAAGTTAATGTTAAAAGCAGCGGCTATATTATTTATAGCGTCTAGACCAGCAGCAGCGCCACCAGTTGTAATTGCCGAAGACATAATTCCTTTAATTTTATTTATAGTTTCTAAACCTCTTTGAGCAGAAAATATTGAATCATAAATTTTAGATACTTCAGCACTAGGTTTAACTTTACCAGCTTTGGCCAACTCTGCTTCGATTTTAGCAGCTTTAAAAGCGTCTTCTTGTTGCTTCTGAGCAGCGGCTGATTCCATACGCCTGAGAGCAACTTCTCCACCAGCTTGTTCCGTGATAAAGTTACCTCCAAACGTAGGCGTGGAGTACAGAGCACGATCCATCATTCTATTAATCGCACCGCCTAGCAGTCCAGCAAGGCCACCTTTTTGTACGCCAGCCTCTGCTGGGGAAGCAGGAGGTAGTAAACCAGCCCCTGCTGGAGACACAGGTTGGTTCATTGGCACCATTGCTGGAACAGGCCGTTGAGGCACATTACCAGAAAAACCCGGTTCCGAAACATCTGTAAAGACGGGATCATCACCGTAGTCTACTACAATTTCTTTAGTTCGACCGCCGTTACCGAAAGTGCCAGCAGGATAACGACCGCCGTTACCGAAAGTGCCTCTAGGATATCTTTGATCAACCATTACAGTAACCCTCTTCCACCGCCAAACAAACTATTAAAAACATTCATCTGAGCTCTAGTCCCCATAGCATCGTCTAGTAGCTTGTTTAAATCTACAATTCCTAGACCACGTTGTATTTGATTGTAACCTCTTGGATCGATATCCTGAAAACCTCTCCTAGTTGGTCTCTGAACATCAGTCCGAACAGCGTAAGGAGATGACTTTTCTTGTGCCGCCGGTTTAAACTCGCTGTAGTCTCTTTTAGGTTCTTTATCCTCTATCTCTTCTAGCTCTTTCTGTTTTCGTTTGTAAAAGTCAGAACGCAATTCAGAAATTTCTTCACCACTTAACGTACCAGCGTCCGGTTCTATTTCTTTTTGGAACTCTGCTTCAAGTTCTTCGGTGCTAAATCCCTTTCTATCATCACTGAAGGGATTAAAGTCGCTGCCAAACATTTCCAGCTTTTTTGCGCTAAACTCATCACCAATATCGGACAAGCTATCGGCAAAACTACCTACTCCGCTGCTAACAGCACTTACACCTTGTTTTAGAGTACTACCCATAACGACCTACCTAAAAAGTAATCCGCCTAATTGCGCTACCTGTGTTGCTACACTTGGCTGTGCAAAGGCTTGGCCTTGCACACCTTGAGAAGCCGATTGATAAGTAGTGCTTGTACCAAGACCAGCCAAGCTTCCAAGAATATTAGCAAAGTTGATAGCTTGTTTGCGCACTGCTTCCTGCTCTTGCTGTGTCAGACGTGCTTGGTCAGCCAACTCAGCTTGAGTGTAAGCCTCCTGCGCCTTGCCAATGGTTTCTTGAATCTGCGAAGGAAGCATTTGTACCTGAGCCGCTTGGCTAGCAAACTGAGGCAAGCCTGTCAAAGCAGCGGTCTGGCGTTTTTCAGCTTCTGACAACGCTTGACTCAGACCTGAACGGGTAAGCTCTTCTCTGCGCTGTTGTTGTAACCCAGCTAAGTCTTGCATAGCTGTGCTGCCCAGAGCATACTGTCCAGCCTGTATAGCCTGTTGCTGCAAAGCTGCTTTGTCCCGCTCAGTCATACGCCGTGCTTCATCAGCCAATACCTGAGTCCTAGCTCTGTACACAGGATCGTCTGTTAAACTACCAAACGCCGTCTGCGCTCTCTGCTGTAGAGCCTGTTGACCCATCTGCCCATAACCAGACAACCCTGCGGCAACATCTCCGTAACCTTGAAGAGCACGTTGAGTAGCTTCAGACTGTCCAGGGGTAAGAGCACCAGTGTACAAAACTGGAGCTTCTGTAAACACCTGTTCCAAAGTTGGCAAATAGTTTTTCAGGTAAGGCTCTACTTCCGCATAGGGCTTTACTTCACCGCTTCCAGTCACGTTCGAAGAACTCGGCACCTGAACAACTGTTGGTGATGATTCAAATATTCTTCCCATCTTATAGTTCCTTTAGTAAAGTTACGTCTTCTTCTTTGTAGCCCTGTTTAGACAAAGCACGTTTCCAACCTTTTCTACCTTGTACCCTGGCATACTTGTAGCCAAAAGATTTGTAAAATTGTTCACACATTGTAAGACATTCTTTGTAGTCAGCTTTGCCACCTATGGCTTCAAAGTTGATAGCATGTGCTTTAGGATAGATTACAGCGCCTATCACGCAACAACCTACGATTTTATCTTTGTCAAAGCAGAGCCACAAATCAGCCTCTTTTTTTAAAATCCTGCTGACAATATTTTCTACACTTTGTAATTCAGTATTGCCTTTTAGAGCAGAGTTTTCTATATAGTCCCAACAAGCTAGTACAAAGGCACGGTACCCTGAACAATTGTTATTTACCAGTCTATAGCTTAACCCAGCTTCCGGCTGAATTGTAAAAATAAATTCCTTCTCCTGATCCTGGGTTCCAGCTTGTTCCATCAGCATATCTTATATCACCTTGATTAGGTTTTGTTGGCGCTGTATATACAACATCCAAATGACCGTCTTGCACCGAATCTAATACAGACTGAACGGTAAAGAAATTACGATCTACAGATGCTCTGACTTCTTCTGCGTCTAGCGGAGTAAGCTCTGGAGTAAATCGTATATACTCTTTAACCATTACCTATCTCCAACAACTTCGGAGATAACGGTATATCCTGAAAGATCAAACTGAGTATTAGCCAAACCTTCTATCTTAATAGCCATGAATCTTCCACGGACTCTACAGTCTATTTTTTCGTCAGTGCCTATGGTAAACGTAACTGGGTCTTGGTAGCTTACGCCTTCATTAGGTCTTATTTCGGTACCCACGCTTATATTAACCGTGCCCTGTCCTTCGAATCTTGGATAGATTTCGCTAATGTCCCTTATCATAGAAGCACTACCAGTTCTTAGACCTATACGCTCAATATAAGGACTGACATCAGCACCGTCAAAGGTCAAACCAGAATCAGCTTTGTATAGCTTAGTATCATCCGTGCCGCACATAAGCAAAGAGAACACAGACGGGTTGTAGGATTCTTCTGCCCATTTGGTAGTAGGCTGATACCAAAGTTCTGTGGAGCTTGCCCAAGTGTCGCTAGCCACAGGATTAACTAAGCCTTTGGCAATGTAGTTAACGCTGGGAAGTTCTCTTATCGACCATGTGTTATCCAGGTAGTTCCAGATTAATGCTTCGTTAGGCAAACCGTTGGTAGCACCTGTTTTAGGATAACAAACCCAAACTTCGTTCTTAGCTTGGTTATGGACAACAAACGTTTTGTAAAAGTAAGTAGAATCAATCTGAGAAAAAAAGTATCTTTTTACAGATTCGTCAACAATGCTTTTAACAGAGCTACCGTTGAAAACTACGATATCGTTAGTAGTAACAAAGACGTGCTGGTTGTTGTTTATCTGAGCCACAGCGTCCCTTGCAAACAAACCCACGTCTTTAAACTTTTCTCTTAGCGTAAATACAAACGTACCACCAGTGTAAGTCAAAGAGTAAATGCTGTCTTCTTTGTAGACAATGAGCTCATTGCCCAACGGCAAAGCATTTCTAAGATGACCCTTGGTAGCACCTACAGTAGTTTGCGCTGACTCGCTGGAAGTGCTCCCAGTGTTCCATGTGTCAGCACCGTTGTCTGCTGCACCTTCAGGAATAGCGTCACTCCACCGTATAGAATAAGGCAGAAGCGTACCATTATCGTTTAAGTTAAGAGCTATCAGATGATTCCTGAACGGAACTATCACTTCGCACTTTAGCGTAGACGGCCAGTTTGGAAGGTCTGTAAACTGAGCACCACCTTGAGTAAAACTTTGCGGCAGGTCTAGCCCATTGTTGACAACAAGCACACCACCTAGAACACCACCTTGCCAGTTGTTATCAGTGCCTGACAAGGTTGTGTAAGAGCCGCTAGACCTTGTAACACTAGAGTGCGTTGTACCACTAATTTTATACAGGTCTGTTAGACCTCCGTAAATCCAGAGATCAGTAGAACCTTGTCTCCAGCTAGTAATCCAGTAAGGGGCAGCACTGGGAGTACCTAAAACCTGAGAATGCCCTAAGATAGAACTTGCTTTTCCATCGTTAAAGCGTATGTTTTTAACCGTGGAAAACATATTAGGTGGCATGTCATAGGGAGACAAGTCTGAGTTAAAAGTAAACCCAGCTTGGATTCCATTTATGTCAAAAGCCTCTTTAGCCACTTCCCGTACTATCCTGTTCTGTCCAAACGGTGTTATCAAATTCTTGAAGAGCCAAGGCAAAACCATTTTCTGTGTAAATGTTTCCGCCAGACTCTTGGATAATAGTCTGCTCAGTTATGACCCAGTTAGTAGGCATTATGTACCCTGCACTGACATGGTTAATACAGTACCAGCATACAACGATTTTTCTTCGCTTTCTTTGACCTCTGCCATAGTTTGAGCAAAGATGGAAGCAAATCGCTGAGACTGTTCAGTGTCGTTCAGATAAATAGCACCTTCCATGCAACTACCGAACAAGTACAACGCTGGATAATTCGTAATAATATCGTTAGTAAGGTTAGAATCAGACAGAGCACTTAGTTTTTTATAATAGTTAATATTAATTGTATAAGCCCCGTCTGGCGTAGGCAATAGTTTTAAGTTATCGCCTACCAAAGTATAAGCTCTAGGGTAACCGCTTGTAACGCCACCGTACTCACGGCTAGCTGATTCCATAGACAAATAACTTAAAGCATGACTAGAGTTAGTCGCCTCGTAAGTAATATTTTTAAGTTCTGTGATATCTGCTGGGAGGTTATAAAAAGCTTGGCTTGCAGTAGTAGTAGTTTCTGCCCTAACTACGTTAGAGGTAACGCGCAGATCACGGTTCAAACGATCTTCGGTAAGCGTAATAAAATCAGGAATAACGCTTGTAAGGTCGTTCCTGTTAAGGTAATTAGCTATACTAGTTTTGAGTTCAGTATAGTTTGAAAGAGACATTAGATTTTGCTTTCATGTGTCCTAAGCCAACGATACTCAGGATCGTTAAGAAGCTTTTTCACTTTTGGCATATCATTCTTGTTCATAATGTCTACGCCAAGTTCACGCTTCCACTTTTCAATAATAATAAGCGGAATACTAGCTACTTTACGCATACCATTGGTTTCTACACCACCGTAAAGGTAGTCCTTGTTTAGTTCTTTTTTATTAAGCTCTAGCAGAGGCTCAATGTCTTGAACATTTTCAAGAATAACTTTATCTTCGTTGTGGTCGTAGTTAAACTTGGTTTTAATAGGTTCGTCCATAGTGTCCTCAAAAAGGCGGGGAGAGCACAAGGCCCTCCCCTATTGTGTCTTACGACAGATCGTACACAGCGCCGAGAGCCTTCTCGTTCTTTACAACAAGAGTGTACTCAGCAATGATCGCACGTTGCTCACCGTCAGAGGTGCTGGCAACTTCCTTCTGTTCAAACGGACGCAGATAAGCTACGCCGTAGTACTCAGGATCAAGAAGCCACACATCACGGCTACGCTGGAAGCGGTTCGGGACAACGGCCATTTCACCGAAGTCCGAAACATACACGTCCATGCCACCAATAATACGCTGATCAGCAACATCATTAAAGTTGCTAACGCCCGACGCGCCACCAACACCAACAAAGCTGGAGAAGGTCTGCTTCTGCGCCGGAGCCATCATCAAGTACTTGGTGTCGGCACCGTTGTCATACGCCAACAGAATCGAAGCTTTGAGCAACGTTTCCGTAAACGTCCGTTGCGTACCGTCAGTACGAGCGGTACCCGCACCACCGGAACCAGCAGCCGTACCACCAGAGCCAACGCTAGCATTGGTGGTTACCCAGGAGCTAAGAGAACCAAGCTTACGCACGGTGCTGTCAGCGGACATAGCAGTCTTGCTCTGGTTAATACCAACCAGAGAAGTTTCCATGTCGCGCTTTAGCTCTTTTGCCCGTTTGGACATCTGGTAAGCAAGCTCTTGCTGACGGCCCGCTTTGGAAACAGCATCCAGAGTGCCTGAAACCAGGGTGGTTTTCAAGCTGATCTGGCAGATGTTACCAACACGAGTCGTAGCAGCCGGTTCAGCAGCAGTAAGCGTCGAACCTTCCTCGTGGTAGTTGGTGCTAGCCGCAGCGGCCAGGGAGTCCGTCTGCCACTCGTGGTTAACCGCAATAGCATCTTCGCGGCTTCCCATTGACATAAACGGGGTTTCAGTAGGGGAGATATCGTAGATAACGTTTTCCAGGTCCTCCCGAAGACCAGCAGCGGAATACGTTACATATACACCAGTAGGCTGTGCCATTAGTAATGTTCCTTTATAAGAGAGTTACAACAAATCCATGAAAACTGCTGCGGCATCTCTGGTATTACCCGTTTTGGCAAGCCGCTCACGTTTAGCTTGAGAATCACGCTTTGCTTTTTGCCCTTTTGTTGCAGGAGTACCTGACTTCAGAACCTTCTTTACCTGTTTAGTGTTTTTGGAACTGACGCCTGATTTGTTTTGATCGTGCAAGTAAGCTTTGTGCAACATGAGAACAACCTTGTGATCGGTTATTCCGTCTACGTCTTGCTCCGAAAAGCCTGATGACAGAGCATACTGCCTAAGATCGTTCTTTAGAGTAGAACTTGGGTCAGCATATTCTGGCAAAGCTTTTGCCAAACTTTGCGCCTCTTCGGACAAACGTTGTTGCAACGCATAAACAATTTCTTGATTATTTTGTTGCTGCACTCTCGCCTGTTCTTGCTTGATCTCTACAATCTTGTCTTTAGCTTCTTGGTACTCTATGCGTTTTTCCATGTACTCCGTTGGATCATCTTCTTTCAATGTTTTCCAATCAACGTCACGGAACTTGGCTAGCTCCATATTTTGGTAGTCAGCCATATGTGCAAGAACTTCAGAATACTGTCCTCGCTCTTGCTGTACAGCCTGTAGGTTTGCTTCGTAAGCTTTACGTTGCTCTGCTAAAGACTGTGACTTACGGGTATAATCCGCTTGCCGCTGATATCCGTTTCTAAGTTCATCAAGGGTAACCTCAAACTCTTCGCCGTCTACCTTTACGGTATAGCTTTGTAAGGGTTCCTCAAATTCCTCTTCAACTTCTACCTCTACTTCTTCAACCTCTTCTAGCTCTTCTGGCTCTTCGAGTTCTTCAAACTCTTCCGGTTCTTGAACTTCTTCTTGAGGTTCTTCAATAGATGTCTGCTCTGGATTAGTGTCCTCACTTCCGAACATTACATCATACATTGTCTTTTGCTGGACTTCCCCTTGGGGATTAGTCTCAGTGTCACTCATTACGGTCTCCTTCAATTACGTTGTTGTGTATTAAAGACTCCAGGTCTTCGATAATTGATCTAAGAGCTAAACTCTTGTACCAGTAAAACTCTCTGTCATCTTGATTATCAGAATATTTCCATTGTTCAATAATAGATATTTCTAGGTTACTAACTACCTCCTTAAAAACTTCATTGTCTAAAATAACTTTAGCCTGTGCGGCTTTCTCTTTTGTGTTCATTACGTTTTAATCATAAACCTAATTGGTTGAAATTTAACTACGTCTGTCCCAGTAGCTGCTAATTCTGTGGTAGCTGTACCAACATTGTAGGTAGAGCCAGCACCGACTGGAAGATAATCTCTGTAGTCAGGAACTTTAAAGTCTGTACCTGATTGTCCAAAAGTTGTTCCAATGACGCCGTACAACGTTGCATAAGTCGTAGTGCTATACGCAGAGCCGTCGCACTCTAGCCAATCGTTAACACCACTGATAGTCTGTGTGCTAGGAATACTGGCAGCAAACATGCACACAGTCCCAGGCTCAAACCCCAGTTTGTTCATCTGTGTGACAGTGGCGTTAACAGCGGAAGCAGTAAGATTAGGAAACTGCGTTTTCAGAACGGTTTTGATCATTCTGATATGATCGTCACCTTCTGAAATATTGTCGCTAGATGTGGGATTTAAAGCGTTTAGCTGGCTTATATAACTTGCGGATTCTACACCCATGGATCGCCCCTTTCAAGGCTAGTAAGTAATTATATCAAAAATTTGAAGCCTTGTCAACAAAATTATACTTCTGTGCCTTTTTTGTTTTCTACGTCTATTAGCATAAAAACACCTTCTTGACTTTCCCAGACTTCCATACTTTCGTTCATAAAGTTAATAACAAAATGTTTCTTTTTCTTTTTGAACATATAATATGTGGGAAACATTATGCAATGCTGTCTTTC
>Ga0129351_1001150_pt1 | contig 10366 bp, 18 predicted proteins | sample CPBDNA_8_FD_94423 | JGI IMG/M metagenome (GOLD analysis project Ga0129351, IMG submission 94423) | Freshwater to marine salinity gradient microbial communities from Chesapeake Bay, USA - CPBay_Sum_27_0.2_DNA | ecosystem: Environmental > Aquatic > Marine > Coastal | place: USA: Chesapeake Bay... | reverse complement strand
CAAAAATTAACATTAGGTGCAGTATGTTTTGGATGGTGTAGATTAAAATGTGAATGTACTGATTGTGATTGTGGTACTTCATGCGAATGCCCTTGTTGTAATTGTTAAAAAATAAAAAATGCCAAAAGTAAAATACGGTTCAGGTGCATTCGAGAAACAGAGAGTGCGCAGAAAAGGAGTACATGCTAAAAGCAAAAACTCTACTCATAAAAACGGAAAACACTACTCCAAGGCCTACAAAGGCCAAGGCAAATAGTTTAACTTTTTTCAAAAAAAGCTAGTATAAGATTTGGACTTACGTTCCAAAGTTCTTAACTTTATAGTACTGGGCTATAGGTAACGTGCCAAAATTACACCTCTCAGTGTAAAAAAAAAGCTGAAAAAAGATTTGGTATTACGAATCAAAGGTCTTATCTTTATTATATGATAAAAAAAGATATGATAGAAGTTACCCAGTCAGCCGACCCATCCCAATTCACGTTTCAAACATTCTCTGAATATTGCCAGGCGACTAGAGAGTGTTCTGAATTCACTTTCAAATGTGTGAGATCGAGAACCACTTATAAAGATGGCCAGACCATCGGCGCTCCTCTTAAGACTTTTGAAGATTATCATAACTTCATTGAAGGAGTTACCAATAATCCTAATGTTGAATCTTACCATGTGTATCCTGTAGAGCATAGTTTCGATGTATGTGATTACATGTAAAAAAAGTTGAAAAAAAGTTTGCAAAAGGCTTGGTATTACGATCCAAAGGTCTTATTTTTATATAGTTGATAAAATAATTAGTTCACCATCAAATCAAATGTTATTATGAATGTAAAGTATTTCAAACCCCAAGGAGTAAATGGCCCATATGTGGATGTCGATGGACGTCTCAATACGAAGGGTCATGAGCATATCCGACCTTCAATTGGCGCTTTGGCCTTTGATAACAATCAGGCTCTAGAAGTGAATATGGAGACCAATCGTGTCCGTCGAGTCCCAATTGATCAGTATGATATTTATACGAAAAAGGAACCGGCAGTGCAGAAAGAAGCTGATCCAGTATTGAATTTCATCCACCAAGAAGCAGTTGGCCTTCGTCCAGATGTGTTGGTCATGCCTGATCTGAAATGGAAGTATCTGGTTCGATCGGCAATGCGTGGTAAGAACATTATGATGACAGGTCCGGCCGGTTCTGGTAAGACCATGGCAGTTCATAAGTTGGTCGAAGCATTGGAGCGTCCGTTCTTCTATTTCAATTTAGGTGCCACTCAAGATCCTCGCGGGACATTGATTGGTAATACGCATTTCAGTAAAGAAGAAGGTACGTTCTTCAGCCAGTCCACTTTTGTGAAAGCCATTCAGACAGAGAACAGCATCATCCTATTAGATGAGTTGAGCCGAGCGCATCCAGAAGCATGGAACATCTTAATGACGGTGTTGGATGAGGGTCAGCGTTATTTGCGTTTAGATGAAGATCCAGATGGTAAGACCATCCGAGTTGCCAAAGGTGTTTCCTTTGTGGCCACTGCCAATATTGGTAATGAGTATACGGCCACTCGAGCGATGGACCGAGCGTTGGTAGATCGTTTCATCATTGTTGAAATGGAGACTCTGAACAAAGAGCAGGAAGAAGGATTGCTTCTGAGATTGTTTGATGGTCTTGATACAGAGGCTGCTTCCAATATAGCAGAGATTGCATATGCCACTCGTAAGGAGTGTGCTTCATCCGCCCCTCGATTAACGAATGCCATTAGTACTCGATTGAGTGTTGAAATGGCCGGATTGGTCCAAGATGGTTTCACCCTGGGAGAAGCTGCCGAGGTTTGTGTCTATCCCTTCTTTGATGCGGATGGTGGTCTTGATTCGGAGAGAACTTTCATAAAACAAGTTGTTCAGAAATTTTGTGGTGATAGCACCGATAATGACATCTTCAACCTAGGCGATGACGCTGCCGAAGCATAAGAGTTGATTTGATGGTAACGGAGGGGTTGGGGAATCATCCCCAGCTCCTTCACCATATTTATTATTATGATAGAAAAATACAAAGAGTTAGGTTTTCAATATGTTGGATTCATGTGTGATTCAGATGACTTTGCACGTGACGTAGATGTGGTATCAGATTCAGAATTGATCTGTGACAAGCCTGGAGTTTACATCATCGCTGATACGGATGGCAAAGTTCTGAAGATAGGTGAGAGTATGAATCTGGATAAGCGTATCTTCAGAGCCTATAAATGGATCACGAACAGTACCAATGACAAAGTTCGTAACTACATGAAGGAGAATGGCACTCTCAGATTCTATGTGCTACCTACGCCGCTAATCACAGCAGCCGTCGCAGGTTTTGATTGCACAGCATCTTTCAATAAGTCTCTGGAGCGAGAATTGCTCAAAGATTTCCGAGACAATTATGAGGCCTTACCGATCCTGAATGCAGGTGTTGCATAAAAAAAGTTCAAAAAAAGTTTCCAAAAGGCTTGTTTATACGGATAAAAGGTCTTATCTTTAAGTATAGATAAAAAGATAGAGATATGAATAAAATGAATGCTTCGAATTTTTGGTTGAATGAAGATCTGTTTGATGATCAGATTGACATCTTAGATGATGAGCCGAAGAAGCGTAATGCCAAAGATCCAATCAAGTTGGCTTCTTATCGTAACGCCATTGCTAACTTCGTTCGTATTGTGACTGGAGAAGATATTCCAGTTACTTACACTTCCAATGGTAGTAGTTATACAGATGGTAAGAAGGTGGTCATCTCTTCCAGCATCAAGGAGAAGGATTTTGATTCCACGGTAGGGTTGGCATTACATGAAGGGTCGCATGTGAAATTGACCGACTTCAGCATGTTGGAAGGGTTGCGTGAATGGATCTATAAAAAGGATTCATTTGTTTTGAAAATCACTGATAAGCATGTCCCCGGCGGAGAATTTAGTGATCGGTTCCATGTAGTTGATTCATACATTTATCCTAAGCTCAAAGATCTCATCAACATCATTGAGGATCGTCGAATTGATCATTGGGTGTATACCAATGCACCAGGTTATCGAGGATACTATGATGCATTGTATGCTAAGTATTTCAATGCTCCAATCATTGACAAAGGTCTTAAGTCAGATGAATATACATCAGAGGATTGGGATTCATATATGTTCCGAATCATTAACATCACCAATCCTAATCGTCGCTTAGATGCATTGGCAGCTTTGAAGCACATTTGGTCATTGTTGGATCTGAAGAACATCACCCGATTGAAAAATACTTATGATGTACGTGATCTTGCTTGGCAGATGTTTCAATTGATAGAAGCTCAGATACCAAAGCCAGAACCGGCTTGGAAGAATGAAGATGATGATCAGAACGGTGGTAGTTCATCAGATGAAAAAGGTGAGGGAGAGGATCAAGGCCAAGGTGGTAGTTCCGATTCCAAAGCTTCAGATGAAGAGTCCAGTAACGGTGATGATGTTGATTCATCCGGCTCAGGTCAAAGCGAAGGAGGATTGTCAGATCGTCAGAAGGCGCAGTTGGATAAGGCCATTGATAAGCAGAAGCAGTTCTCCGATGGTAGCATTCGAAAGACCAAAGTCTCAAAGAAGCTCCAAGAGTCCTTAGCAGCCGTTGAAGAGTCAGGTATGGAGATCAAGAAGAGCGAATGGGAGAAGCAAGATTGGTGGTCGGAGAGCGGTCAGAAAGTGCGTACGGATGTGACAGTCATTCGTCGCATAAGTAAATCGTTGATGGAGAAGATTGATTGTGATATGTGGAGCAAGCCAAGTTGGGCAGATAGCATCCTGAATGGTGATGATGATTATTCTTGGTCACGCCGAGGAAGAGACTTGACGTCACGCATAGAGATGATACATGAAGCCATCCGAAAGGGTACGACCCTGGGTAAGAAATTGAAAGTGCGTTCAGAAGAGCGATCCACAAAGTTCAATCGTATGCGTTCTGGACGTATTGACAAAAGAATGTTGGCTCAGGCCGGAGGTGGTTATGAAGCCATCTTTGAGCGTATTGAGAGTATGACATTTCGACCAGGCATGGTTCATATCTCAATTGATGCTTCAGGTTCGATGTCAGGTAGTAGATTTGAGAATGCAATTGAAACATCCATCATGATTGCCAAGGCATGTAGCATGATTGATAACATTGATTGTGTGATTAGCTTCCGAGCCGGAGTTGAAATCAACCGAGGTGATATGAAGCCTGTGATGATGATTGGTTATGACTCCAGAGTGAATACAATGAACCATATCAAGAGTTTGTTTACATATCTGAGATGTCCCGGAACCACTCCGGAGGGTCTTTGCTTTGATGCTATCATGGATGAGATCATTGCTGACAGCAGAGGTAAGGATTCTTATTTCATTAATATCAGTGATGGAATGCCATCCTTTGCTAATTATCATGGAGAGTCGGCTCTGGCTCATACGGCAGCTCAGGTTAGAAAGATGAAGGCCAATGATATCAAGGTGTTGAGCTTCTATGTTGATAGTGGATACCGAAGTGAATATGCTGTGAGAGATTTCAAGAAGATGTATGGTCAAGATGCTAGATTCATTGAAGCAAGTGACATCCGAGCATTGGCAAAGAGCATGAATGAAAAGTTTTTGGCAGTATGATGTATTTGGAATTGACATTGAAGTATTTGGTTGCGGGGCTGATAGTCTCCGCAATCAGCTTTTCGCTGATAGAATGGCAGAAGCGACAGCCGGGATGCCCAAATAAGCTTAAAGAATATAATGCTGGTATTTCAGAGCATGTAACAACAATTGTGCTTTGGCCAATCATATTATCGATTTTGATAACAATATTGGTCAGAGATATGATCAGTAAATGATATTTATAGCAAAGTTATGGAAGAGAAGAAATATTACAGACATGAATGGATAAGATATCTGAACACTGCATTGCTGGTTGTTCTGATCATTGTGTTACTGATGAAAGGTTGTGGCGACGGCACTCCGTTACCAGGTAAAGATCCTATCATTATTCGAGACACAACAGTATTGGTGACATATGACACCATCACCAATGAATCAGTGAGTTATGTTCCTCAGTATTATGAGCGAGAGATCATACATCGAGACAGCATCATTGTGCATGACTCCATTATGGTTGCAGCAGATACTGCAGCCATCCTGGAAGATTATTATGCTAAGCTGTATTATCAGGATACCATCATTGACACAGATTCAGCTTTGGTTGTGGTAAATGATACACTGTCACAGAACCGAATATGGGGTCGTAGCACCTTCTATAAGTTCATATATCCCACTCGGGAAGTACTTGTAACAGAGAAGCAATGGATCAACCCAAGGGAGTTGTATTTGGGCGGTAACATCAACATAGGTGTACTACCATGGACGGCGGCAACGGTTCAAGGAGGATTCATGCTGAGAACTAAGAGAGGATTCATGTTAGGCATTGATGGAGGAGTGATCCTACCAAATGTTAATAATCAGCTCAAACCATATTTTGGTGTTCAATACTATCACAAGATAACAAAGAAATGATTGATCAAACAAATGACAATCTGTGCCCATTGGAACCATGGGCGAAACTTCATCCTAAAAACAAAAAAAGCAAAAGGACAATTATGAATATTTTCAAACGATTATGGAAGAAACTCTGGAGCAAGACGGAGATTGATGAAAAGGTTGTTGCGGCAGCCCAAGAGACAAAGCGTCGAGCTGAACGTGTTGCAGAAGAACTTAAAGATGTGGGTAAGGCTGTGAAAGAGGTTGCCAACCAAGCAGGTGATGTGGCAGATGCTGCTAAAGGTAAGAAGCGAAGAGGTCGCCCTGCCAAGAAGTCTACCACTGCTAAGAAGCCTGCGGCAAAAAAACCAACGGCAAAGAAGAACACTCGTAGAAAGCCGGCCCCTAAGAAGAACACAACGAAATAATATGGTCTCAGAAAAAGTTACATACATAGAACAATACATCTCAGAGAAGTATCTGAAGAATGTTGCCTGGCTTCAGTTTGATGAAGCGTCAGGTAAAGTGCATTACTTACTGGAAGGAGAAAACAGTCGCAGAATTATGTGGTGGCATTAGGATTATTGAGAAAAAGTTCTTATATTATAGTATAATGGGATATAAAATATTGAAGAGGATGGTATTGGAAGATCAGGAACTCTTCGTGTTGATGAACGACGGCCATGGTGAGATTCTATATTTTGATACAGAAGAAGAAGCCCAAGCTATGGTGAATATATTGAATGCCAATACCGATTCGGGTTGGAAATATGAAATTTATTAACAAGTTATGACCATGAATGTGGAACTGCAATTGATATTGGATATGTCACGGAGAGCTGAAGAAGCTGGAAAGGTTGTGGAATTCAATGAAGAAGCAGCCCGGCTCCAATATGAAGATTGGAACATGAGCAGATTAGATGCCATGCGCAAAGCATTGATTAAAGTATTAGATGAAAAATGATCAAATGAATTTTATTGAACTTAACATAGAGTCATTCAATCCTTACCTGAAAGCAAAGGATTCACACTTCACCTTCAGTTATGCATTTGACTCAGAGAAGGCATTTGCCAAGATGATGAGAGCATTAAGGTGGAAGTTTCCAGCCAATTATCATATTGTCCGGAGAGGTGAAGCACAGTTTGAAACCTATTCACCAATTGATTGCAGATAAATACCGTTTATGAATTACATCGAACTTGAAACATTGAAAACATTTGTCAAGGATAATCCTAATGATCAGGACCTAGGGCAAGTGATTAGAGAATACGTACGTATGAAAGTCAATGAAAAAGTTAAGACAACTACTTAGAAAGATTTGGAATGCTATATTCCGACGCAGGCCTTCAGTATGGGACATGGATGATTATGAACCACTGCAGGGAGAATTTTTTGACGGCGATGATAGTTACGAAATAGAATAAGCAGTATGATGATCGGAGATATACATCCTGATATGGATCTAATTACGACCCATCCAGTTAAGAAATCAGATCTAGGTTTCCATGCAAACCTGTTCGGAGGTAAACTTTTGGCGTGGTTAGATGCAGCGGGAGCAGCATATGCATCTGAATGTTGTGATACACCTTTGATGGTGACAGTGAAAATAGATGAGTGTGTTTTCAAACGGCCGGCCAAAGAAGGACAATTGATTAAGATCTATGGAATGGTGGAGGATGTAGGAAACACATCCATCACTCTATACATGGAAGCAAGATCCCATAATGTTTACAGTGGTAAACAAAAAGTAATTCTATCAACACATATCAAATTTGTCAGAATAGATGAGCAAGGAGATCCTACTCCGATATCTGATAAAATAAGAGAAAAATACCAAAGTAGGATAACTAGAGACTATTAATTATTAACATGAAAGAAGAAATAAAGAACGGTTGGGTGCCAGACCCTAAATGGCATGCGTACATAAGCTTCCTGAAGTCATCAGTACGTATAGTAGGTTACGGATTCCTTCCGTTTAATTTGTTGACAGCAGCATGCTTGTTAGCGGCAGCTGAAGTGTTGGGCATTGCAGAAGAGATGGTATGAGACGATTACAGATAATGGCATACAACCCTTGGCAAACAGATGCGCAGTCCATAACTTGGGGTGTTGGATATAATTCAGAATCCAGCCTGTACGGAATCATTCAGAAGGCCAGAAAAGAATATGCAGAACATTGCATCACATTGTATTATGAAGATGGTCATGTAGTTACCTATAGACCATTACACAGAGAACAGCAATACATCTGATATGGCAAAGAAGAAAACATGTTGGCAGGTCAACTATGGACATGACATAGCAAAGTTCCCTATCAGGTTCTATGTGTATGCTACAGATGAAGACAAAGCCAAAGAGGCTATACGGAAACATTGGCACGGGCATGACTATGCATGTGACAGTAAGATTACCAAGATAGTGCAAATGGAGAAAGACCCATGGAAATAGAATTGGTAGGACTATTGATGATATTGGCAGCCGGAATGTTGGCCATGGCAACGGTGATGGAATGATGAGTATGGAGCAACAAGTAAGGATACGTTTAGAAAATGAGGACGGCGCTATGGCCATCCGCTTCCATATGGCAAAGTTCCGGATGACCCGGAGAACCGCAAAGGAAGTATATGGCCAATATGGTGACACGCCAATAGTGTTACGGCGTGAGGATTATGAGAACATTATAAAAGATTATCAATGAGCATGGAATGGATTTGGATATGTCAGACAATGATCATGGCAACAGTATTTTTGATTACAATCACATAGGATATGGACACAATGAATGTATATGAAGCCTGTTTGGCAGTAGGATGTCTGTTATTGATCTTTGGCCTCCTGCAGTTGGCGGCAATGAAGATAAGAGACGAAGAAGAATAGTATGTGGAAGGAGTACGGCATGGCAAAGGAATGGAGCGAGTTTTGGCGACGGAGCAATGAGTTTGATTATGAAGGCACAGCAGGAGGTGAGCATCAGACAATGATAAGGAGAGCCAATGAACTGCATGGAGAATTGGAACCTATTGATTGGAGCAAGTTCGAAGCAACGGACATATTTGATGATCAGGTGTACGGTATATATGAAGAACAATTCATTGCAGTGAGCAGATTGGACTATGATGCATACTGTGAAGCAGCACAGCATTGTGAAGACATGGAACTGCTGAAGGCACAGGAGTCTGGATTGTATGACTTTGATTACGGAAGCTATGCTGCCCCAGAGCATCATGAAGTGGTGACCTCAGAGGATGGTGAGGTGCGAGGATATGTGTTGAGCAATGATCGTGTCACTGGCAATCATGCATTGAAAGGCCCTAAGGATCTGACAGCTGATCAGAAGGATCGGATGACACGGGAGTCGGGATTGTATGACTATGGACATTACGGAAGCTATATGGTGAAGAAGCAACAGAATGAAGCAACGGATATTAAAGAGAATAAGAGTACTGATACTTATGATGATCATATTGCTAGCTTATATAAAGAGACGCCTATGAATCATAATGCAGATATAGACGCTAATGATGCAGTGAGTGGTGCAATAAGACCATCCCATTATGAAAGCAGTAATCCTGATGTTCCTCCAATTCAGATGTGGGACTATGCCTTATCCCAGAACCTAGGATTCTTTGAAGGAAACATTGTGAAATATGTGTCAAGATGGAGACAGAAAGGAGGTGTTCAAGACTTACAGAAGGCTCTGACATACCTCAAACGTCTCATAGAATCCCAAGGCAGTCCTAAGCCATAGACGCGAAGATCTGTGGATTAGTCCTAGGAAGAAGGCATGAACCAAACCCTGCGATGGTAGTCTCTAGGACTTAGGGATAGTTAATCCTAGGAAAAACCTGTCCTAGATTAAGGCGGTAGGAAATACTCTGTTAAGCGTCTAGGATGGAACTGGAAGGAAGGTAAGAGATTTTCTTTAAATATCAAAATTTTTTCATATAAAACTTTTTCCACGCAAGGAACACCCAGGCAACGCTCGCTACTAATGTACATCAGCTAATCGTACGGCGCCTTAAACCCAACTTCGTGAATAACGGCGTGGAAAAAGATTTTGAGAATCAGGAAAAAAAGCATGCAAAAGCTTTGGTATTACGGATCTAACTCCTTATCTTTATTATATGATAATAAATATTGAGACCCAAGTTAGCAGAGAGGTACGAGAGGCAGGTCCTCTCTTTTCGCGAAGTCAGGACCAGATTGCCAATGCAATGTATATCCTTAATAATATGGAAGCCAGGCAGATGATAGAGTTCCGTTGGTGTGGTCCTACTCCTTCTGATCCAGATGGTGGTTGGAAGACCTATCAGATCACGAATGAGGAGCACCTAGGTGGGAGAAGAGTCCTGGAATACATGGAGTCCGGCAAACGTATGATGGTTGATTCAGTCGCAAATGGTTGGATCAATTTATTTGCATATGATGCATTTGGTCAGAAGACCAAGTTTCAAATGGATCTGAAGTATGCCGGTCCTATCAGATTCCAAAGCGAAGCGGCTAAGAAACGTTTTTACGCCGGGCAGGAAAAGTAGAAAAAAGTTCCTAAAAGATTTGGTATTACGAGAAATAGATCTTAAATTTATAATATGATAAAAAGAAATAAGCATAAGAAATTGGGTACGGGATTGTTTAGCCGAAAGACCGGGCATGTGTTCTTCGTGATAGGAGAGTCATCTAATGAGTGGTGTGTGAAGTCCTTCAGCTTAAGATCAGAGGAGTGGTGGAGCAAGGCGTGGGTCGAACGAATGATTAGCCTAGGCCAATTCGGATTGATTGATACGGTGTTGGATGGCTCCGTTGAAGCTGACGGTGCATTGTCATCAGAGATGAACCATCAGGAGATAGATGCATGGTTTGAGAATTGGCATGCCGCAGTTTATGAAACCCAAAGCGT
>Ga0129351_1001146_pt1 | contig 10374 bp, 9 predicted proteins | sample CPBDNA_8_FD_94423 | JGI IMG/M metagenome (GOLD analysis project Ga0129351, IMG submission 94423) | Freshwater to marine salinity gradient microbial communities from Chesapeake Bay, USA - CPBay_Sum_27_0.2_DNA | ecosystem: Environmental > Aquatic > Marine > Coastal | place: USA: Chesapeake Bay... | reverse complement strand
GGTAGAAATTATGATGTTACTTCATTTGAAAGATCTATGACTGATCATCTTGCTGATGGTGGGGATGCTTATAGAAGATCTGATATGACAATTAACTGGGATGCTGTGGTATCTCAAAACGTTAATAATGCTTATATCCCATCTAAAGGTCCTTTTGCAGGAATGAAACTTGGTTATCATAATGATACAGATGGTGAAACACCAAGTAGGTGGGATGTTGGAACTAAAGTAAGAAGATTTAGCACAAACTCTCATAACTGGTTAGGTGGTATATCCAAACTTAAGTTAGAAAGTGAGAACTTTAGATATGAAATAGGTGTTGATCTTAGATCTTATAAAGCTTATCACAGAAGAGGGATAAGTGATTTTCTTGGTCTTGATGGTTATATTTCAACTATCAACAATTATGTCTTTTCAGGAAATTTTGATAGAGTGGGTCATGTTGTTACAACTGCATATGAATCATCTCCGTTTAAAAATCTAGGAATGGATGATCCAAATGGAACTCAAAGATATTATATTGGGTATAACAATTGGACTGGGTTAAATGGGCTTGTAGAATATGTTGGTAGTGAAAATTTTTCGGCTGTTCTTCAAGCTGGAACAACTACATCTAGAATGTGGCTGGAGCATTTTTATACAGCTCCCCCTGAAACAAAAGGTGAAGTCGTTAAGAAAAATGGAAACTATTTGAAAGTTGGTGCAAATTATAACTTGAATGAAAGATCCAACGTTTATGCTAATATAGGTAAGATTAAAAAATCTCCTCTTGTTGATGATATCTTTATCAATGGTGATTATGATTATCAACAAGCTGACAATCAAGATGCTCAAACAATAAACTCTTTTGAGCTAGGTTATGGTTTTCTATCTTCTAATTTTAAATTAAATCTTAATGCATATTCAACAGTTTGGGGTAATAGAGTGCTTAGCAGAGTATCAGGCTCTGGTGATAATGCTGTGAGATTTGTTTATGAGGGAGTTGAGCAAACTCATCAAGGAATTGAAGCTGAGTTAACATGGTATCCAACTAGTCAACTAAGAATTAAAGGTATGGCTTCTTTAGGTGATCATAAGTACACTAAAAACTTCACTGGCCAAGGGTTTAATTTAGATAACAATGCGCCGAATGGTCAAACCGCAACATTATATATGGATGGTGTTAGTATTGGTGATCATGCTCAAACTATATTATACTTAGGAGCTGATTATAGATTTAGCTATAACTTTTCTGTAGATGTTGATCTGCAATCATTTGATAATTTATATGGTGAATTTGGACCGCTTGATAGTGAGTTCTCAAGTGCTAACAATAGAGGTGCAATTACCCTGCCTAGTTATTCTTTAGTTGACTTAGGAGCAACTTATAGAACAAAATTCTTGGGTATGAATACAAGAGTAAGATTAAACGTTAATAACTTATTTGATGAGGAATATATTGCCGAGTCAGATACAAATATATTTGCTGACGGTGGTAGAACATGGAATGGTGTTGATGTAAGAAATGTGGTAAATTTTGGAAGAGGTACAACGTGGAATTTAGGTGTTACTTTTGATTTTTAATAAAGTAAATTATTAATATTAAAACCCTGCTTAGGCAGGGTTTTTTATTTTATACCTATTTGTTTTATTATTATTTCAATTTCTTCTTTACCAGAATATTTATTTATCCCTACTGTATAAAGAATATCAAATTTTGATTTTAAATTAACTAGTTCATCTTTCTTATCAAAACATATGAATGGGAGTTTATTTAATAATGAATCCTGAATCTTTGACTTTACTATTTGTGATTCTTTACCTATAAATTTTAAATCCTCGGTTATAGTACAATTGTTGGTTCTAAATACTGGTCTTCTATTTTCTAGGCCAAATGGAGCAATCCTTGAGAGGATTTTTAAATTATTAATTGTTATTTCTGAAAAAGATATTTCAATGTCATATTTATAATTTTTCTCAAACATTATTCCACCAACTGATTCTTTGACTACTTTTTCAAAATTCTGACTAAATAAATCTAGTTTGGATTTTTCAATTTTTAATCCTGCCGCAAATTTATGACCTCCAAATTGATATAAATATTTTTCACATTTAACCAATGCATCATAAACATCAAATCCAGACACAGATCTCACAGATCCTGTAAGTAGATTTTCATCAAAATCAGTAAGTATAATAGTAGGCTTATATGATTTTTCAATAACTCTTGAGGCAACAATTCCTAAAACACCTGTACTCCAGTTTTGACCATAAAAAATATTAGAATACTTACTCTGGTCAATTTTTTCAACTACATCTTCAAATACATCTTTTTCTATAGTCCTTCGTTTTGAATTCAAAAATTCTACTTCATTTGATAAAGACATAACCTTATTAGCATCTTCCTCAACTAGAAGGTCCACAATAATTTTTCCGTTTTTCATTCGTCCTGCAGCATTAATTCTTGGCCCAATGTTAAATGATATGTTTGATTCATCGACTTGATTATTATTTGATTTCAAAAAGTTTCTAAGTCCTAATCTAGGATTATTATTAATTTCCTTTAATCCGTGAAATACCATAACTCTGTTTTCATCAATTAAAGGCATCATATCCGAAACAGTTGCTAGTGCAACAAAATCTAAAAGACTTTTAACATTTAATTTATTTTCTGATTTTAAATTGTGTGCTGTTATTAATTTATATGCTATTGCACAACCACATAGATCTTTAAATGGATAAGTACAATCTAATTGTTTAGGGTTTAAAATAGCATAAGCATTAGGAATTTTATTGTCGGGTAAATGATGATCACAAATAATTATATCAATTCCTTTTGAATTGGCATATTCAACTTGGTTTAATGCTTTTATTCCACAATCTACAGTTATTATTAATTTAATATTATTGTCTTTAGCATAATCAATTGATTCCGTCGATACCCCATATCCTTCTTTATATCTGTCTGGTATGTAATATAACAGGTCATAATTCCTGTAACTGAAATAGGTATATAACATAGATGTTGAAGTGGTTCCGTCAACATCATAATCTCCTAAAATCATAATTTTTTCACTTGAAGCATTATTAATTCTAACTATAGCTTTTTCCATATCCTTCATTAGATATGGGTCATGAAGAGAATCTAATTCAGGTCTGAAAAAAAATTTGGCCTTATCTAAGGAATTAATCCCACGTTGAAGTAACAGAGAGCAAATAAAGTTTGGAATATTTAGGTCTGCTTGAAGAGAATTAACTTCGGCAACGGTGGGTTGATCAATTTTTGTCCAATTTTTCATTCAGCTTTATCAATACAGATTACAAATTCACCCTTAATTGTTTTTTTATTATAATCTATAATTGCTTCTTCTATTGTGCCTCTGAATACTTCTTCATAGATTTTGGATATTTCTCTTATTATAGCAATTTTTCTATCTGAGCCAATTGTTTCTTTTATATCAGAAAGGGTTTTTACTATTCTGAAGGGTGATTCATATAAGATTGTGGTTTTAGTATTTTGAGAGATTTCATGTAGTTTTGATTTCCTTCCCTTTTTTCTTGGCAAAAACCCTTCAAAAATAAAACTATCACTTGGTAATCCGCTCATTACTAGTGCAGGTACAAAAGCTGTAGGTCCAGGCAAACAAGTAATTAATATATTATTTTTAATTGCTTCACGAATCAATAAAAAACCAGGATCCGATATACATGGAGTTCCAGCATCTGTTATTAAAGAGACCTTAATACCATTAATTAACATGTGAACGTATTCATCAACTTTTTTATGTTCATTGTTAAGGTGATAACTAATAACTTTTGTTGAAATATTATAGTGTTTTAAAAGTTTTTTAGCATGCCTTGTGTCCTCAGCCAATATTATATCTGAATTTTTAAGTGTTTCTATAGCCCTCAAAGTAATGTCTTCCATGTTACCAATAGGAGTTGGTACAATGTATAGTTGAGGATCATTTGTCATCTTCACTTTCTGGTATTTCAGTAACTAAATCTTTTATGGAATCTATTAATGGAGTTATTTCACTTTTACAGTAGGGCAATTCATCATTTTTTTCTGATGATAAATCAAGTTCTCTTAATATTTCCTTCAATTTTTCAGAATAAAATACCCAATCAGAATTTTGCTTACTTTTTGATAGAAACTTATATATGATTGCTAGTTCAAATATTTCTTTTGCATTCTTATAAATCTCATCCTGATCTGATAAATTTGATTTGTTAATTTTCTCGGCGATCTCTTTTATCTTATTTTCTATATTTTTAAACACTTCTATAAATTATATTAATGAATTTCTTTTTAATAAATTTGACTTATTTTCTAATTTAAATTACAAAATGTTTTTAGAAAACCCTGCATACAACAATGAACAATTTGGGTGGATTGAGGTAATTTGTGGATCAATGTTTTCTGGCAAAACAGAAGAATTAATAAGGAGGATTAAAAGAGCTAAAATAGCTAATCAAAAAGTTAAAATTTTTAAACCTATAATTGATTCAAGAAGTAAGAACTTTATTGAATCTCATGATGACAATAAACTTGAATCAATTGAAGTAAAATCATCATCGGATATTTTAAATAAGTTAAAAAATTGTGATGTAGTAGCTATTGATGAAGCTCAGTTTTTTGATGATGGAATAGTTGATGTATGTAATGAAGTAGCAAATAATGGCATTAGAGTAATTATTGCAGGATTGGATATGGATTATCTTGGTAATCCTTTTGGGCCAATGCCTGACCTTATGGCCATCTCTGAATATGTTACTAAAGTTCATGCAGTATGTAAAAAATCAGGAAATGTTGCTAATTATAGTTATAGAAAAAATAAAAAAAAGGATATTGTTGTAATAGGTGAAAAAGACAAATATGAGCCTTTAAGTAGAGCGGTTTTTTTTAAAAAAATGAAAAAAAATAAATCAAATTGAAAGTAGCTGTAATAGGATCAACTGGGGTTGTAGGAAATGTCATGCTTAATCTTCTTGAAAGCAGGAAATTCCCTTTAAGTGAATTAATACCTGTCGCCTCTGTGAGATCAATAGGTAAGAAAATTCTCTTTAATGATAAACAATACTCTATAGTTTCCATTGAAGATGCTGTAAAAATGAAGCCAGATATTGCATTATTTTCTGCTGGTGGTTCAACATCTTTGGAATGGGCTCCAAAATTCGCTGCAGTTGGAACAAGAGTTATTGATAATTCTTCTGCATGGAGAATGGATTTATCAAAAAAATTAGTTGTTAGTGAAGTAAATTCTAAAGTTTTAACAAAGGATGATTATATTATTGCTAATCCGAATTGTTCAACAATGCAGTTAATGGTAGTTTTAGCTCCTCTTCATAAAGAGTATAAAATTAAACGGTTGGTTATATCAACATATCAATCAGTATCTGGAACTGGTAAAAATGCTATTGATCAGCTGAATGGTGAAAGAAGTGATTCAGACCCACAAAAGATATACCCTTACAGTATTGATCAAAACCTTCTTCCCCATTGTGATGTATTTGAAGAAGGTGGTTATACAAAAGAAGAAAATAAATTAATAAATGAGACTAGGAAAATTCTAAGTGACGATTCTATTCAAATTACATCAACCGCTGTTCGAGTTCCTATTGAAATCTGTCATGGTGAGTCTGTAAATATTGAATTTAAAAATCAATTTGAATTAGAGCAAGTTTTTGAAATTTTAAAAAAGTCTCCTGGTGTTGTTGTCGAGGACGATCCGACAAATAACTTGTATCCTATGCCAATAAACTCAGCTAATAAAGATGAGGTTTTTGTTGGAAGAATTAGGCGAGACTTCAGTATTGAAAAGGGATTGAATATTTGGGTTGTCGCAGACAACCTAAGAAAAGGAGCTGCAACAAACACTATTCAAATAGCTGAGAAGTTAATTGAAATGAAGATTATATAGCTCTTACATTTTAAAAGAATCCATAAATTTAGTGGTATAATTTCCTGAAATGAAATCTGGATGATCCATCATTTTTTGATGGAACGGTATTGTAGTTTTAACACCTTCAATTACAAATTCATCCAAAGCTCTTTTCATTTTATTTATAGCCTCTTCCCTAGTTTGTGCAGTAGTTATAAGTTTTGCAATCATTGAATCATAGAAAGGCGGAATTGAATAGCCGCTATAAACATGTGTGTCAATTCTAACACCATGACCACCAGGAAAATGAAGAGTTAGGATTTTTCCTGGATTTGGCATAAAATCTTTATGAGGATCCTCTGCATTTATTCTACACTCAATTGAGCAAAGCTTTGGAAAGTAGTTTTTACCAGAAATAGGCTCACCGGCTGCAACTAAAATCTGTTCTCTTATCAAATCGTAATCTATTACTTGTTCAGTGATAGGGTGTTCTACTTGTATCCTGGTGTTCATTTCCATAAAATAAAAATTTTTATGCTTATCAACCAGAAACTCAATAGTGCCTGCGCCTTCATACTTTATTGATTCTGCAGCTTTAACTGCAGCTTCACCCATTGCATTTCTTAATGGTTTTGTCATAAAGGGTGAAGGTGTTTCCTCAATTAATTTTTGATGCCTTCTTTGAATTGAGCAATCTCTCTCTGATAAATGACATGCTTTACCATATGAGTCACCAATAATTTGAATTTCAATATGTCTAGGGTCTTCTATAAATTTTTCTAAATACATGTCATCATTACCAAAAGCTAATTTTGATTCCTGACGAGCAAGTTCCCATGCAGACAAGAGTTCTTTGGCATCTTTTGCTATTCTCATGCCCTTACCTCCTCCTCCAGCAGTAGCTTTTAACATTACTGGATAACCTATTTCAAGTGCAATATTTTGAGCATCTTCAAGGGTAGGAACAAGACCCTCAGACCCTGGAATGGTAGGTACTCCTGCAGCTTTCATGGTTTCTTTTGCTGAAGATTTATCTCCCATTTTATTAATCATTTCTGGAGAAGCACCAATAAATTTAATTTTATGATCTTCACAAATTTTTGAAAACTTACTGTTTTCTGATAAAAATCCATAACCAGGATGAATAGCATCAGCATTTGTAATTTCTGCAGCAGCAATAATATTTGCTGATTTTAAATAGGATTCTGAGCTAGCACTTGGCCCAATACAGACTGCTTCATCTGCAAATCTAACATGAAGACTCTCTTCATCTGCTTTTGAATAAACTGCAACGGTTTTGATACCCATTTCTTTACACGTCCTAATAACACGCATAGCAATTTCTCCTCTGTTAGCAACTAATATTTTATTAAACATCTTTATGAAGGGTCAATAATGAATAATGGTTGATCAAATTCAACAGGGCTTTGATCATCAACTAAAATTTTAACAATTTTACCAGAAAAATCTGATTCAATTTCATTAAATAATTTCATAGCTTCTATGACACATAAAATATCGCCTTTTTCAATACTTTGGCCAACCTCAACAAGAGGTGGTTTATCGGGAGATGATTTTCTATAAAATGTTCCAATTATTGGTGATTTTATGGTCACTTGATTATCATTTTCTAGATTTGGTTCAGGGGTTTCTTGTGAATTAACTTCTTGAATAGCTTGAGTAATTGGTTGATTAGAAGGAATTGTAGCTGGTGTTTGAAAATCATCAACAATTATATGCTTTTGTGAAACAGACTTGGTTTTTATTGTAATTTTAAAGTCATCTCTTTCAATTTTCACCTCTTCCACTCCAGATCTCTGAACGAACTTGATCAAATTTTGTATTTCTTTTATATCCATAAAATAAAATTTAGTTATATGCCCATGTTAAATACGCTGCACCCCATGTTAAACCAGCGCCAAAAGCAGCTAGAATTAATTTATCACCTTCATTTAAGTTTTTTTCATAATCATACATTAACAATGGTATTGTTGCGGCAGTAGTATTTCCATAATTTTCAATGTTCATAAGAACCTTATTTTTATCTAAATTAATCTTTTCTGCGGTAGCATCAATAATTCTTTTATTAGCTTGATGTGGTAATAAATATTTTATCTCTTCAGGTTTAAGTCCATTTCTGATAATAATTTGCTCTGTAGCATTTGCCATTTCAGATACAGCTGATTTAAAAACGGTTTTTCCATCTTGAGCAATAAAATGCCACTTATTTGCAATTGTTTCATTTGATATAGGATAAAGAGACCCTCCTGATTTAATATTTAGCCATTCTGCACCAATGCCGTCCGATCTGAGGTATTCATCTTCCCAGCCGAATCCATTCTTGCTTGGCTCAACTAAAACAGCTCCTGCACCATCTCCAAAAAGAATACTAGTTGACCTATCAGTGTAGTCTACTATTGACGACATCATGTCTGCGCCAATTAGAAGAACTTTTTTATATCTTCCTGATTCAATGTAACTAGTAGCTGAAGACATCCCATATAAAAATCCCGAACATGCCGCGCTTAAATCAAGTGCATAAGCATTTTTTGCTTTAATCGCTGAAGCTACAGTAGGAGCAGTTGATGCACAATGAAAATCAGGAGTTATAGTTGAGACAATTACTAAGTCTATTGTTTCAGGGTTTATTTTTTTCTTTGCTATAAGGTCCATTGCAGCATTGATAGCCAAAAAAGAAGTGCCTTTATTTTTTTCCTTTAAAATTCTTCTTTTTTTTATCCCTGTTCTGGCTGTAATCCACTCATCGTTGGTATCAACCATCTTTTCTAAATCTTTATTTGAAATAAAGTCATCTGGAACATAGCCTCCTACAGCAGTAATGGCGGCTTTTATATTTATTTTTTTGTTAGATTTCATACTAACATCAATTGTATCAATTGACAATTAAATTGATAACTAAAGGTCGTTATTATTCTGATTCTAAAGAATCAACTAAAACTTTTCCTCTATAATAAAGCTTCCCCTCATGCCAGTGTGCTCTGTGGTATAAGTGTGACTCACCTGTAGCCTTACATATAGATATTTGCTGTTTCTCAGCTTTAATATGTGTTCTACGTTTATCTCTTCTAGTCTTAGATATTTTACGTTTTGGATGTGCCATTTATAATAAATCTTTTAGTTTGTCCCATCTAGGGTCAGTCTTTTCTGTAAAATTTTTTTTAGGTTTTAATTCTTCAAGCTTTTCAATTATTTCAGACTTTAATGTTCCGCTTTCTATGCCCGGGTGAATTTTTTTATGTGGAACAGCAAGTATAATACTCTCATATATAATATGGGAAACATCAATACTATTTGATCCAGTAGGTAAAAAGAGTACTTTATCATCAGATGACATTGTATCATCTTTAAACTTAATAACAAGAGAGTAATCAGTTTCTAGCTTTAATGTAAACATTTCCATTGAAAGATCACATTGAACCTCAACATCTCCATTAAATCTAAATTTTAAATTTAGTAAAGTTTGTTTTTTCTCTAGCTCAAGAATAGTTGTGATGTTTGCGTCAGCAAAATCATAATAATCAAAATTTTTAAAGAACTTATTTCCTATTTCAAAGTCAAAGAGATGAACACCTTCTTTAAGTCCTGAAAATTTAACCAAATATGGTGAAAGCGATTTCATCACTTAACTATTGAGCGGCAAATTTATAAAAATTTATCAATTTAATGTTAATCTAAGTTGTTTCTTAATTTAAACACTTTGAGACCTAATTTTATTGCATTTGTAAATGAGGTATGATCAGCTATTCCTTTTCCAGCTATGTCAAAGCCTGTTCCATGATCTGGCGAGGTTCTTACAACTGGTAATCCTGCTGTAAAATTTACTCCTTTTCCAAAGGAAATAGTTTTGAATGGTATTAGCCCTTGATCATGGTATGAAGCAATAATACCATCATATTTTTTATAATTTTCATTAGCGAAAAAAGTATCTGCTGAAAATGGACCATTTACTGAACTCGACGTGCCCTTAAAACTATTAATAGCTGGTGTAATTATTGATTGATCTTCATTACCTATTACGCCATTATCTCCTGCATGAGGATTAACTGCCAAAACTGCAATTTTAGGTTTTTTTATTTGAAAATCATTTATTAAACATGTTTCAAGTACTTTGATTTTTTGCTCAACAATATCTTTATTAATAGAGCTTGAAACATCTTTTATCGGAATATGATCCGTTAATAAGGCTATTTTAAGTTCTTCCGATATCATTAACATTAATGGGTTAGCACTAAAATAGTGCTTAAGGAAATCTGTATGACCTGTATATTTAAATGAGTTAGAATATGATAAATCCTTGTTTATAGGAGCAGTAACCATAACATCTATCTTGTTGGCTTTTATAGCTTTTGTGGCTTCTTTAAGAGAAAGAATTCCGTGTGCAGATAATTCTTTATTAGATTCTCCAAAAATAAATTGAGAATTAGAAAATACCTCTTTTACGTTTATATGAAAATCCACCAAATTTTCTTCACTATCAATCTTTGTTATT
>Ga0129351_1001144_pt1 | contig 10382 bp, 10 predicted proteins | sample CPBDNA_8_FD_94423 | JGI IMG/M metagenome (GOLD analysis project Ga0129351, IMG submission 94423) | Freshwater to marine salinity gradient microbial communities from Chesapeake Bay, USA - CPBay_Sum_27_0.2_DNA | ecosystem: Environmental > Aquatic > Marine > Coastal | place: USA: Chesapeake Bay... | reverse complement strand
CTTTCAGATGATGTCATAAATGCTGTTCCTCAATCCCTTAGAGATGCAGGTTATGGACTTGGTTCAACTAAAAATGAAACTGTACTCAAGATTGTATTGCCTGCGGCTTTACCTGGAGTAGTAGCCAGTATAATTTTAGCTGTTTCAAGGGCTGTTGGTGAAACTATGATAGTGGTTATGGCAGCAGGCTTGGCAGCTAATTTAACAGCAAACCCCTTAGAGGCAGTAACAACTGTTACCTCTCAAATAGTAACAATATTAGTTGGTGATCAGGAATTTGAGTCTGCAAAAACATTGTCTGCTTTTGCATTGGCATTAACTTTGATAATAATTACATTATGTATGAACTTTTATGCTTTGCATATTGTAAAAAAATATAGAGAGCAATATGAGTAAAAAGTTTATTAACCCCTTAGAAGCTACTGAGATTGTAAAAAACTCAATCAAAAAGCGTAGAGCAAAAGATAATAGACTTAGATTATATGGCCGTATAGCTATTGGCATGGCAACTTGTTTTTTACTTTTCTTGTTTTTTTCAATATTTACAAAAGGTTATCCTGGTTTCTTTCAATACTATGTAACACTCGATATTAAGTTTGATCGCGAAAGAATAGACCCAAAAGGTGATCTTTCTGATACTTCTCTTTATGAAGGTGAAGCGAGTAACATAGTTAACGAATCTTTATTTTCAATAATTAATCCCCAAGGTCGAAAAGCAAAGAAAGAGGCTAGAAAAATTGTTTCTTCCGGCAAAGACTTAAGAATTGCTAAGTTAGTTAAGAATGATCCTTCTTTATTTGGAACTGTAACAAAAGTAAAGTTTGCTCTTGATGACGATATTGATAGTTTTTTAAGAGGTTACATTAACCGTGACACACCAGAATCTGAAAGACGCATAAGTGATAATGTAATAGCATTTATTGATAAATTATCTGAAGAAAATCGTATTTCTTATGAATTTAGTGATTATATATTAAAAGGTAGTGCTTCTGGAAATCCTGAAATGGCGGGTATTAAAGGTGCTTTTTTTGGATCAATTTTAACACTGTCAGTATGTTTACTTATTGCTTTCCCTTTAGGCGTTGCAACAGCTGTTTACCTAGAAGAAATTGCCAAAAAAAATAAGATCACAGAAATAATAGAGGTTAATATAAATAACTTAGCTGCTGTTCCGTCTGTGGTTTTTGGGATCATGGGACTAGCAATTTTTATTAGTATTTTTGGAATGCCAAGATCAATCCCTTTAGTTGGAGGTATGGTGTTAGCATTAATGACTTTACCAACAATAATTATTTCTTCCAGAGCAGCTATAAGAGCGGTCCCACCATCAGTTAGAGATGCCGCCTATGGTATTGGAGCTTCAAAATTACAAGTTATTTTTCATCATGTTATCCCGCTTGCTATGCCTGGCATGTTAACTGGAACCATAATAGGAATGGCTCAAGCTCTTGGCGAAACAGCGCCACTACTTATGATTGGAATGGTAGCCTTTATCGTAGATGTTCCCAATAGTGTAATGGATCCAGGTACTGTTTTGCCGGTTCAAATATTTATGTGGGCTGATTTTGCTGAAAGAATGTTTATTCAAAAAACAAGTGCAGCTATTATTATTTTGTTAGGTTTTTTAATAACAATGAATGCCTTTGCGATTTATTTAAGAAAAAAATTAGAAAGACGTTGGTAGAAGGAAGTTTGTTAATGAGCGATAAAGAAAAAGATTTTAAATCCTTAGATTTAACAGTTGGTGATGTTTTTTCTAAAGAGGCTAGATTAAAAGCTAGAAATGTAAACGTCTACTATGGTGATAAAAAAGCAATAGATAACGTGACAATAGACATTGGCAATAAAGAAGTTATATCTTTTATTGGACCATCAGGTTGCGGTAAATCAACATTTCTTCGCTGTTTCAATAGAATGAATGATACTATTGATATTTGCCGCATTGAAGGGCAGATAACTCTAGATAATGAGAATATCTATGACAGTAATATTGATGTTGTGCCTCTTAGAGCAAGAATTGGAATGGTTTTTCAAAAACCTAATCCATTTCCAAAATCTATATATGACAATGTCGCTTATGGTCCTAGAATTCACGGTCTTTGTGAAAATAAAGAACATTTAGATTCTGTTGTTGAAGAGTCTTTGAAAAGGGCAGGTTTATGGGATGAAGTTAATGACAGGCTACTTAGTCCTGGAACAGGTTTGTCGGGAGGACAACAACAAAGACTCTGTATTGCAAGGGCTATAGCAGTTAGTCCTGAGGTTATTCTTATGGATGAACCTTGTTCGGCTCTTGATCCTATTGCAACGGCTAAAATAGAAGAATTAATTCATGAACTTGGTAATGAATATTCAATTGTCATAGTCACTCATTCAATGCAGCAAGCTGCTAGAGTTTCAAAAAGAACTGCTTACTTTCATTTAGGTAAATTAATTGAAGTTGGTAAAACAAAAGAAATTTTTACAAGACCTCAACATAACCAAACAGAGGCATATATATCAGGAAAGATTGGATAGGAGAAACAATGGAAACTAAACACATACTATCATCTTTTGATGATGACTTAAATAAGTTAAATAATAGTTTATTAAAACTTGGAAATGGAGCATTAGATCAATTCGAAAAATGCATCAATAATTTCGGTACACAAAATCTTGCAGATATTGAAAAAGTAGTAAGCGCCGATAAAGTTTTGGATGATCTAGATGATAAAGTTCAAAAATATGGATTTGAGATTATAGCGCTAAGAGCTCCTCAAGCTGCTGATTTAAGAAGAGTTATTGTAGCATTAAAAATAGCTACTATTTTTGAAAGAATTGGTGACTATTCAAGAAATATTTCTAATAGAACTAAACTTCTAGTTGAAATGAAATATACAGATTTACCAGGCGTAAATATTGGTAAAATGGGTCAAAAAACACAAACCATGTTGGAAGATGTACTAGAATCATATATCAATCAAGATGATAAACTGGCTATAAAGGTAAGAAATTCTGACGTTAGAATTGATAAAATGCACACACAATATTATCTTGAAATTGTAGCATCCATGCAAAGGAGCAAGAATTTAGCTCCGATTGGTGCTCATCTTCTTTTTATTGCTAAAAATATAGAACGGGTAGCAGATTATGTAACTGATATTGCTGAGCAAGTTTATTTTTTAGTGAATGGAAAGGTTCTTTCTGACGTTAGACCGAAAGCAGACGAAACCAGTACAAGAATTCCTGATTAAATTTAGGTGAACAATGAAAACAAATATTTTAATAGCTGATGACGAACCTAATCAATTAGAACTAATGTCTTTTAATCTTGAAAGCTCAGGTTTTTCAACCATAAAGGCTCGAAATGGAAAAGACGCACTCCAATTAATAGAAGATCATTCTCCTGATTTAGTTATCTTAGACTGGATGATGCCTTACATCTCCGGAATCGATCTTTGTCGAACTTTAAGAAGCAGATCTGAAACAAAATTGCTCCCGATTATCATTTTAAGTGCTAGAAGTGAGGATAGTGACAAATCTTTAGGGTTAGATACTGGTGCAGATGATTATATTTCAAAACCATTTTCACCAAAAGAATTAATTTCTAGGGTAAATGCATTATTAAGACGTTCTCGTCCTGCTTTAGTTAATGAAATACTTGAACATCAAGGTCTTAAACTTTCCCTTTCTGAAATGTCAGTTTATGTAAACAATAAAAATGTTAAATTAGGACCAAAAGAATTTAAATTGCTAACTTTACTTATGGAAAGACCTGGTCACGTTTTTTCAAGATCAAAATTGTTAGATCTTGTTTGGGGACATGGCGTTTATGTTGAAGAAAGAACAGTAGACGTTCATATGAGCAGATTAAGGAAAGCTTTAAAAACTGCTTCTGAAGAAAATTTAGACCCCATAAGAACTGTTAGAGATGGTGGTTACGGCTTATTGACAAATCAAGTTATATAAGTTTACTTTAAAAAGAATTAGCATATTAGAGTAAATTTTTTGATTTATTTGCATAAAATCTTACCTTTTTTTGTTTCTCCATTGGGAATAATTTTATTACTTTTAATTATTTCACTTTTTTCAAAAAAAAGATTTTTTGCATTTGTTGCATTACTAGTTTTATTAGTTTCTTCAAACCCTATGGTCGGAAATTATCTTATGAAAAAGCTAGAGTATCCATACCAACCAATACCTATATCCTCTATTAAAGAAAATGATGCTATTGTTGTACTTAGTGGTGGGTTGCATCAAGCAGGTAACGAAAAATATTCAACTTATGAATTTAACGACCCTGACCGATTTTTCGCAGGTATTGATTTAATTAAAAAATATAAAGCTGATAAATTAATTTTTACTGCTGGTCAATTACCGTGGAGTGATAATGGGTTACCCGAGGGCTATGTTCTTAAAGATAAGGCAATTTCTCTCGGTGTTCCTGGAGTTATATTAGTGACAGAAAAAGTAAAAAATACGTATGAAGAGAGCATTGCCGTCACTAAAATAGTTCCAAATAACTCTTCTATTACATTGGTGACTTCAGCATTTCATATGCAAAGATCAAAATATTTATTTGAAAAACAAGGTTTCAATGTAATGCCTTACCCAGTTGATTTTAAGTCTTCTAATAGTAAAGTTTCAATTATGAGTTTTTTGCCTGATGTAAATGCATTAAATAAAACATCACTTTATATAAGAGAGAATTTAGGAAGACTTTATTATAAATTATTTATATAATTAGATTATTGGTTTTTTGACTTTATCAGTATACCAGTCATGAATATCTCTGCCGGTCATCACTTCTACATCTTTATGATCTAGAATATAATCAAGAAGTTTTTCAAAAAATAATATTCTGTGCGGTACACCTGTTAGATATGGGTGAACACTTATGGCCATTATTTTAACATTGTCATTAGTTTCTTGATATAATCTATCAAATTGAAGTTTGCCTCTTGTAAAAATCTCATCTGATTTATGAACTTGCACAGATGTCATGACAACATCATTAATTTCTACAGGGTAGGGAAGCGTAATCATTCTTTTCCCACTTTTAACTTTTAGGTCCTCTGGAAGATCATCTATTGGCCAATTGGCAACATACTTAATACCGAGATCAGATAAAACATCTAAGGTATCATTTGTTTCAGTTAAGCCGGGGCTTTCCCATCCAATAACCTCTACTTTGGTAAATTCTTGTATTTTTTCAATTGCTGATTTTATATCGACATATTCATTGTCAACTTTATGCATGGGCCTTTGAATAAAGCCATGACCCATAGGCTCCCAACTTTCTTGTATCGCAGCCTTTACAGTTTCTGGATAATAATCAATAACAGTTGCATTAAGTGCTAATGTTGAACATATATTCCTCTTTTTAAGAGCATCCAAGAGTCTCCAAAAGCCAACACGCATACCATATTCATGCCATGACCAATTAGGAAGGTCAGGCAACATTGGTACGCCCATAGGTGGAGGTAAAATATTTCTAGGTTGTGGTAGTTCAGGGTCCCAAACTTCAAGATTTACAATAACCCATAAAATAATTTTTTTATTATTTTTTAAAATTAATTTAGGTCTATTTATAAAAGGTTGATGATTTAATCTATCTCTTCGGTTCATAAATATATCCTAGTTTATTTTGGTCCAATTTTCATTGATTTTGGTCCCAGCGTTTCTAATGACTTTAGCAACAGGACAATACATTGCCAGCTGTTTTTGAACCTTAACCAAGTCACTTTCAGAAGCATTTGTTGAAATCTCTATATCTAACGTAATTTCAGGAAAAGGGACTTCAACTTCTTGGATTAGTCCCACACCATCTTTGTTGAATATTGTTTTGGATCTAATATTCATGCTGTATATTTTAAATCCCATCTTTTCCATTATTCTATGAGTAATTACATTTGTACACCCAATCAAAGATGATACCAGTGTTTCAGTTGGAGATAGGCCTAAATTAGTTCCTCCTCTGACAATTGGTTCATCAATTACACTCTCTACATCTCTTGTAATTATATCAGTTCTTGAATGACTTTTGGATGAACCATCAACTTTCATGTGCACAACATTTTCACTCATTTAAAGCTCCCAGATAATAAAATATAAAGAAGAATAAATTATTAAACAGAAATATGAAATAATTTAATCATATTTATAAAATCATTAAAAATGATTCAAAAAATATTGATACGAATTATAAATAATGATTAGATTAATATGTTATTTAATGGGGGGTAAATATATGAAAGCAGCTAATTTTTCATATTATGAAGCTAAAAATATACAAGATGCCATAAAAATTAAAGCTAATGACGAGGAAGCTGTGATTTTAGCAGGCGGGCAATCCCTTTTACCAGCTCTTAATATGAGACTATCAAGTCCTAGTTGCTTAATAGATATTTCAAAAATCAGTGGACTTAATGATATTATAATAGATGGCGATTATTTGTTCATAGGCGCTCTAGCCACGCACTCAGATGTCATGAGAAATGAAATTGTTTCCCAAAAAATGCCTTGTTTAATTGATATTTTAAAAATGGTTGCTCATCCAGCAATAAGGAATAAAGGTACTCATGGAGGGAGTATAGCTTATGGTGATCCAGCAGCAGAACTTCCAGCTTTAGCCGTTGCAACAAATGCTGAAATCATCCTTTCTGGTCAGAATGGTGACAGGTCTATTAATGCTAATGATTTTTATTTAGGTCTTTTTGAAACTGCTATTAATCAAGATGAAATCGTTGTCGGTATAAAATATCCACTTTTAAAACAAGGGCAAGTTATTCTTTTTGATGAAGTGTGTAGGCGTCATGGTGATTATGCAATGGCAGGCTTAATTGCTAACATTATTCTATCAAGCAATAAAGTGAATGATTTAAAACTTGTTTTTTTTGCAACTGGCGACAAACCAGATGTAGCCGATAAAACTGCAAAATTATTTTTACAAACTGGTTATGATTATGAACAATTAAAAAACTCTTTAAGTTCTGAAATTGATTTTGCAGGTGATTTAAATAGTAGTTCAGAAATGAAGCTTCATTTGGCAACTATTCTCATAAAAAAAATTATAAACAAATTGGAGGCATAATTGGCTGCTAACAATACATTAAGTATATCTTTTACAGTAAATGGAGAAAAATTTAATAATGTAAATGTCCCATCAAGACAGCATTTAGCGGATTTTTTAAGATCACAAGGATTTACTGGCACTCATTTAGGATGTGAGCAGGGTGCTTGCGGTGCTTGTACCATTGAAATGGATGGCAAAGCAGTGAGGTCATGTTTAGTTCTGGCATCTCAGGCAAATGGGTCTGATTTAAAAACTGTTGAGGGTTTTGATGATAAAATGATGGAGCAAGTAAAGCAGAGTTTTCTTAAGCATAATGCTTTTCAATGTGGTTTTTGTTCACCAGGTATGCTTATGACGACTAAAGAAATTCTCTTGAGTAAGAAAAAGCTTACTAGAGATGAAATAAGATCTGAAATTTCTGGAAATTATTGTAGGTGTACTGGCTATCAATCAATTGTTGATGCAATTGAAGAGTGTATTAATGAAGTCAATTAAGGTGTAAGATATGGATGATATTAAAGTAAACCAAAACCCTAAGTTGGGTTCTATAGATAGGCCAAATTCATATATCGGAAGAAGTTTGCCGAGAGAGAATGCAAAAAAGCATCTAGATGGGGGAGGGCAGTTTGTAGATGATTTAACTTTACCTAGAATGGTTCATGTTGCTTTTTTAAGGTCACCCTTTGCTCATGCTGAAATAAAATCAATTGATACAAAAACTGCTAAATTATCTGATGGCGTTATAGATATCTTTACAGCAAAAGAAATAGATGAAGTTTGTAAACCTTGGGTTGGGGTTCTAGGTCATTTAGGTGAAATGAGATCTCCTGAGCAGTCACCATTAGCAAAAAAGATTGCTAGATGGCAAGGTGAGCCTGTTGCTGTTGTTATTGCTAATTCAAGAGCTCAAGCAGAAGATGCTTTAGAATTAATAGAAGTTGATTGGCTAGAAAAAGATGCTCAAGTAGATATGGAAACAGCTTTAGATCCCAATGCTGTAATTATACACCCTGAACTAGGAAATAATTTACTTTGGACCAGAACAGTTAATCAAGGAGATGTTGATAAGGCATTCAAAGAAGCAGATGCTGTAGTTGAAACAACACTTGATTTTGCAAGGCACACAGGTGTCACGTTAGAATCCAGAGGTATTGTTGCTGATTGGAATAAAGCAGAAAATAAAATGACTATTTATCATAATGGTCAAGCTCCACATATGATGCAGCACATAATCGCCAAGCATTTAGATCTTAATGAAGGCTTGGTTAGAATTATTAGTAGGGATGTGGGTGGATCTTTTGGGATCAAAGTCCACGTTTATCCAGATGAAATGGCTGTTACTGCTATTTCAAAGAAATTAGGAAGACCAGTAAAATTTATTGCAGATAGATTAGAAAGTTTCACCACGGATATTCATGCAAGATGTCATAAAATTAGTGGTAAACTTGGTGTTGATAAAAATGGAAAAATACTAGCAATGGAAATTGATGATTTGAGTGGTATTGGTCCTTTCAGTATGTATCCAAGAACATCAGCTATCGAAACAAATCAAGTGCTTAATCTTTCTGGAGCGCCTTACGTTATACCTAATTATAAAGCTGTAGGTACTGTGGTTTTTCAAAATAAAACTCCAATGTGTCAATATAGAGCCGTTGGGCACCCAATAGCAGTAGCTATTACGGAAGCTTTAATTGATAAAGCAGCTTATAAAATTGGAATGGATTTAGATATAATTAGAAAAATAAATTTTATCCCTGATAACTCATATCCTAACAAGTCACCATCAGGTGTTCCTTTGGAAGATCTATCTCATCAAGCATCAATGGATAAACTTCTCGAAATTATGGATATAGAAAAAATTGAGACTAAGAAAAAAGATGATTACCAAAAAGGAATATTATCAGGTTATGGTGTTATTAGTATGTGTGAAGTAACTAACCCTAGTCCATTATTTTATGGAGTAGGAGGTGCGCACATTTCGTCTCAAGATGGGGCATCCATAAGGCTAGAAGGTTCTGGAGCAATTCATTTGTCATCCTCTATAACTGAACAGGGTCAAGGAACAGAAGCTATTATGAAGCAGATAGCGGCTGATCAATTAGGTGTAAAATTAGAATCTGTAAGAGTTACTTTGGGTGATACTGATGCAACGCCATATGGTGGTGGCACATGGGCGTCAAGAGGTGCTGGAATTGGAGGTGAAGCTGTATTAAAAGCTGCACGAAAACTTAAAGATAATATTTTAAATATTGCAGCAGCTATTATGCAAACTGATAAAGAATCCTTGGATATTGAAGATAACAATGTTGTTAGAAAAAATGGTGGTGAAGGTATCTCTCTACAAAAACTAGCCGAAACAGTATATTATAGAGGCCATGAAATTCCAAAGGGTACGAACCCTGAATTGTTAGCTACAGCTAGTTTTTTAATTGAAGGCATTCCTTTTGTTTTCACTAATAGTGCAATGGGATGCCAAGTATCAATTGATCAAGATACAGGAATTATTAAAATTAATAAATTTTGGGCTGTTGAGGATTGTGGTACCCAAATTAATCCTAAATTAGTTGAAGAACAAATTAGAGGTGGTGTTATTCAGGGTATTGGGGGCGCTCTGTTTGAAGAATGTGTATATGACGATCAAGGAAATATGCAAAATGCTACTATGGCAGATTATCTTGTTCCTATGGCATATGAAATGCCAGATATTATAGTTGATCATGTCACAACTAATTCTGGTCGGAGCATTATTGGCGCAAAAGGTGCAGGGGAAGCGGGAACAGGTGGAGCCCCAGCAGTTATAATGAATGCGATAAATAATGCTTTAAAACAGGTGGGTGCTGAAGTGATTTCACAACCAATCACTCCAGAAAAAGTTTTAAAAGCCCTAGGTAAGATTTAATAAAATCAGACAGTTATCCAATTTTCATTATCTTTTAGTCTATGTTTGACTATGCCAGGTTTAAGAGAGGCTTCTATAAAGCAACCATTTATTGCTGCTTTAAGTAGTTTCTTTTTTCTTTCAATTGGCTCTTCGCTAATGATATCAATATCTAAATTATAACCATCACAACTCGCTTGGTATGGGCCTTCTTCCAATATATCTCCCTGCCACTCCATTAAAGCATCAATTTTAATTTCGCTAACTTCGATTTTTAATTTTTTACCAAAAGCCTTTATTTGGGTCATCACACAACCACATAATGAAGCTGTAAATAATGCCAGAGGAGGGGGGGCAGTACCTTTGCCTCCATGAAATGCACCTTCATCAGTTGCTAATTTAAATGTTTCATTCATTGACTCAAATGCTACATCAATATCATTCCTCATT
>Ga0129351_1001143_pt1 | contig 10385 bp, 7 predicted proteins | sample CPBDNA_8_FD_94423 | JGI IMG/M metagenome (GOLD analysis project Ga0129351, IMG submission 94423) | Freshwater to marine salinity gradient microbial communities from Chesapeake Bay, USA - CPBay_Sum_27_0.2_DNA | ecosystem: Environmental > Aquatic > Marine > Coastal | place: USA: Chesapeake Bay... | reverse complement strand
GCAGATGATCCATCCATGAAGAATCCAATAACCCAGGTGTTCTTTGCAAGTTGATGAACTCCACCTGCTCCACCCTTTTGTGGGTGAGTGGCAGGCATCATGACAGTTGCCCAGGGTAACTTGGTTGTGGGGAGAACTTTCTTACTCTTGTTATGATAACCAAGAATTCTAACCTTCACTCGGTTAGCAGCAAGTTCATCCTTCTCTGTTTTTGCACCACCATCAGCTTCAACCTGACCAATCCACCAGTTAAAACCGTCCTTACCGATAAAATTAGCAGTAGATTCTAGTAATGACATTAACTTAATAAAGATGATACTTGGTTTGTTGTGTTAGTCTCAGTGCCAGTGCCAAGACTATCATTATATAGGATGACTTTCGTAGCTAATTTGCTATCAGTGGTCGTATACTCTCTATAGATCTGACCAACAATGTATTTACCACTGTTTACTGGATCTTTCTCTCTGTCACGTCCAATGTAGTTTTCTAATTCTACCACATCTCCAACCTCTAAGGAAAGGTCACCAATGTATTCTACTTCAACTTCTTTATTGAAGAACATTGTGTTTCTAAACGATGCCTGAGAGAGAATCTTCGTAAGATCTTTCGTGTACTCACCAGCGTTGAACAATTTAGAATTGATGACCTTCGTCATGATTCTAGATGGTGTCTTCTCACTCATTTTAGAGTATGAATCAGGCAAAGATCCCTGATTCAGTTTAGGAATCTGATCATACAATTCATATGCATTGAAGTTGAAGTCCTCTACCTTTTGGTTACCAATGTCAAAAACAGTAACTCTACTGGTATAACTTCCATAGTTTAAACCTTTCAAGACGTTACTCGTCTTCTTCACAGTCAGATTGGAGACTTCAATAAGATTACCCTTTTCTTTCTCTTCCTCATCAGATTCAATTCCCATCTTCATAACATATTTCGCTTCTTGCTTGACCAAAGCATCCATCGCTCGGAAGTGGTATCCTCTTTGAGTCTCATAGAACACGAATCCTGCGGTGGCAGACTTACCACTCTTCTCGGCGTAGATCGCTTTGTCGGTCAACCACTCAATAATCTTGATAGGATTCCAGTAGTTTGAAGAGAATGTAATTTTGTTGATACTTGGGTCAATCTTAACGATAGGAATCTGAGTCTTCAAAACTTTCGTCAAGAGATCTTGTACAATGTCACCAACATTCTTATCTTCAAACTGTTGGGAGATCAAAAGACCTGCTGAGTTGGTCACATCTGGATTGCAGCACCTAAGAGTGCCTTTCATTTGCTTACCATCAATGATCTGCCTATCAACGATTTCATAGACAATCATATCAAGTTCAATAATATTTCCTTTGTGGTCCCTCATCTTAAGGAAAAGAGGTTCCATACCAAAGATCTTTGAAACCAGAGCATCTTCACTATCAGTGAGAGTTACTTCAAGTTTGACAGAACATCTACGAATATCCTCATAGTATCTGATTCGTGTGATATTGTTAGGACCAACCTCAAAGGCAGTTCCTTGAACCTTAATGGTTAGATTCTCAAGTTTAAAATTACCTTCTTGTCTCATTATGCGTACTGATTAGTAGATGCAAATACATCGAAAAATGGATCATCCAGTTCTTCATCGCCAGAGAATCCACCACCTTGATCTAAACTATCGGGGGCGCCTGGAGATGGAGCACCAGCAGACATTCCAGAAGCAACAGACGCAAATGTACTAGCCATGGTTGTTGTTTGTTCTGCTCTCCTCTCAGATAACTGTGTCTCCACGTTATTTGTAAGGGTCATCAGATCTGGTCTTCTATCTTGAATAGAACTAGCTGCTTGACCAATTTGAACTGTGTGAATGTGTCCATCCCCACCACGGAATACATTCGTAGCAAGGTTGCTAGAATCTCCCCCGAATACACTATTTAATACGTTAGTGAAACTATTACCAAGATTAGATTCCTGTACCGTGCTGCTTTCCGAATTCATGGAAGCAGTTGAGATATTGGAAGTAGATTTCGCCATCGCAGTTGGCGAAAAACTAGATGTAGAACTACTAATGTTAGATATGCTGGAGTTTCCACCAAGAATATTATTATTAGTGATAGGAGCAGAAGTTCTTAGTACAGATGTATCTGGTCCACCTTCACCAGTATCATCGTCTCCTCTTCTAAACCATGTAAATGGATTCCACCACTTACGACCACCACCTTTCCTACCACCAGACATAGAAGATGATGGCGTCCCTGCTGGGGTGGGAGCAGATGGGGTAGCATTATTAATACCTGCCTGTAACATGGCGGGATCATCAGGAACGTTCTCTAATGTCGATGCAGGAATACCAAATGCATTAGAGATGAACGATATATTCTTTGTAAGGTCTTGCTTCTGTTCGTTGGACTTGACTGGTGTCTGTGCCATCAAGTCCATCAATCCACCAGCAACCAACTGGAGTGGAGATGCCATTGCTAAAGCAAGAGCTTCTTTCAGTTTGGGATCAATACCAAGGTCTTGATCAAATTTCTTGCTGATATTCTTTTGAACACCCTCTTCGAATCCTGCTTCTTTTAAGGATTCTACCTTTGGTGTATTTGAGGGAGAATTGAAAATGTTCTGAGTGACTGCTCCACCTGCAGGAGAAGCAGCAGCAGGTCCACCAAGGATAGATGATGTTGGATTGATAGCATTACCATAGGCACTCTTAGTGGTTGTCCCACCACCGCCTCCTTGGGGTTTGGCTTTACCAAAAAGGAAGTTTGCTGCTACATCCCAAAGGGATCCTCCCTTCTTCTCCTCCTCATCTTCGTCGTCTTCTTTTTCAGACTCTCCCCTATCTAGATTTACATCTTCAGAGAAAGTAATAGGATCTAAATCTGGAGCAGGAAGATCACCAGGATTTAAGAAGTTACTGAACTTCCTAAAGTATGTGCTAGTTTGATTTACCTCTCTCTTGTCAAAGTTAACATCACTCGACGTAGTGGAATCATCTCTACTATCTAAAGCAGCAAGATCCTGCAACCTCTCTGCTAAGAGGAAGTCTTTGTACTTATCTTCACCAAAGTAGAACTTGATGAGTGCGTTTCTGTCCTCAACTAACTTGCGGACATCTTGCATCATCTCGCCTACTTCTTCATCATACCATAAGTTAACGTCGTCTTTGCTTGCCATTATGCTGAGATGCCTTTAGATATTGGGGAAATGACAACAGTTCTCTTCCTTCTCTTTCTTCTCATTCTAGTAATGATATTTGAAGTGTAAGTAGGAGGTCCTTGAATAGGAATAGGGACTGTACTATTTACCTTAGTTTTTTCTAGTGTTTTGGATTTTTCTAGATTTGCAAGGTTCTGTCTACCTTGAGCAATAACCTGCTCGATTGTATGTCCTTTCTTGACCATTGCAGCGTTACCACCACCAGCAGCAAATAATTTCTTATCTTCATTCGTCATTGCTTTCGAATATATGCTGCGATCAAATTTAAATCCAGTTGTGTAATCCTTTACGTTTTTCTCTCTCTTCAAGAGTAAGTCACGACCACCAGCACCAGAACCAGAAGGTTTAGAAGAAGTACCAAGTAAAAGGTGTTTGGACAAACTGTAAAGGAGGTCTCGATTTCTTGCGCCACCATATCCAGTACCACCTTTAACGGTATCAATCTCATAGTGTAAGTGAGGTCCAGTAGAAAGACCAGCACCAGGATGCGCTGGGTCACCACCAGTTTCAGCAAGGATTTCACCTGCCTTGAAAGTTCCAGACTTCTTAGCAAACTTACTCAAGTGTGCAAGTCTAAACTGTGCATTTAAAGAAGGAACCCAAGCATCAATAACATAACCATATCCGCCATGGGGATTTGCAAATACAATCTCACCTGGGACATTCAAAGCAACAGCAGTTCCCGTTGGCGTTCCAATATCAATACCACCGTGTAATTTACCAACCTCTCCCGTTACTGGGTGAGTTCTTGGTCCATAGTGACTGTTAATTTCATAACCAGAAATTTTATTACCTCCTGTTGGTCCCTTTGCGGTAACCTCAGCACCAGCGAGATTTGGATCCGCCTCTGGAACAATCGGAGGTTCTTCTGGTTCTGGTGGTTGACCAGTAGGTTCCGACATCGCTGGATCTGCTTTTGCTGCACGTACACCCAGTACAGTATTAATTGCAGATCCTATAATGTTTTTAGTAAACTCCAAAGTCGATGACAATAGTCCACCAGATTCCTTACCTGGATCAAGTGAAGGTGCTTTTGTTGTAAACCCAGGCAAATCGGAGGTAAATGATGTGTCAATACCAAATGCAGTTCTAGATTTTTGAAGTGTTTGCTGAACCGCAGAATTTCTGGGGAGTTTCTTAGACGCTGCAAAAGTAAGTCCAGCTAATAGAGATCCTGCCTCTCGGTAGACAGCGTTAGCAAATTCTCCTATTTTTGTGAAAGGCAAAGCAAGTTCAGTCATCCTTTCACCTGCCAAAGAATAGGTAGGACCATATCCAGCGCCACCAAAGGCGAATGGAACTGGTTTTACCGCACGAGTGAATTCGACAATTTTGTTTGCTGCTGGTGCTACCTGCCTTGCAAATGGAACAATTTTACTTGCTCCACTAACAGCACCGCTAGCAGCAGGAGCACCAGCAGCAGTAGTGGCACCACCACCAAGCAAAGCAGGAAGTCCAAATACAGCAGCACCAGCAAGAATTAAGGTAGCAAGATCTCCAACCCAATCAGTACCAGTCATCCTAGAACTAGGATGTGGTTGAAGATGAGGGCGGGCAGGGTCAAACTCTACGCCAGGTGGGAGATACTGGGGTTGCTTTGGTTTCTCCAGAGGTGCTGGAACCTTTACTGGTGGTTTTGCAGGAACCTCAGTAGGAACCTCAGTAGGGACCTCTGCAGGAGTCTCTTCTGGTTTGCTTACTACTGGTTTTGGAATTAAAGGACTGACTGGTGTTGCAACAGGTTCCTTTACTGGTTCCTTTACTGGTTCAGAAACGGGAGCTTCCGTTGCTGGTTGCTTTACAGGTTCCTTTACTGGTTGTTTTACTTTGTCCTTTTTTCTCTTCTTTCTTCTTTTTCTATCCTCTTCATCTTCCTCTTTCTTCTCTTCAATAGGAGGAGACTTGACTACTACAAGTTTCTTCTGGACATGATGAACACTGATGAAAAACCTTGGGCGGCTTCTCAAGTAATCAATATATTCTTTCTGATTGTCAAGATAGGTTTTAAATGACTTAGTAAAACTCTGGAGATCCATTTGATCGATCATAATACGATCCTCCTACCAGTTTTTACTCCATGAGATATAGGATCGAAATAAGAAACGTCAGAGTCGTACTTAACCTTTTCAATGATGTTCTGAATAGGAATAGTCTGCCCTGGGATTGCAATGGGAACAAAAGAAAAACTATTCTCTTCGATAGTGTCCATCGATTCTTGATCTCTTTTTTCTGGGGGGAGATTCAATTGATCAACATCCCTCTCGACTGGTTGTGATTCTGATGGAGGAGTAAGAGATAAATTCATAGAACCACTCCCACCTTTAGCATTTATCTTAGATGTAGTCGCAGGTTCTATTCCTTGTGGAGCTACTTCTTTTAATGCCTTCAACCATTCCTTCTCTGTAATCTTTTCTCCATTTACATTGAAATACTTAACTACTGGTGTCTGTGCTGGCCAAATTCCATCAGTACCAACTAACATAGTACCAACACCAATAATTTTAACTGGAGAGTTGTTGAGATAAACTCCTGGGTTTGAATTAAATTTCTCCCACTTTTCTACAACCTTCTCAAATTGTTCTTTAGATAAAATATTCTTATTTGCTTTAGGTGGTAGTTTCTTATTTTTAGGGTTACTAGTCATCTTAGGTAACAAAGAAGCAATCATATTTGCAACAGATTGCTTATATTGTTCTGGTTTATTGTTATCTTCTGGTGGAGCATATGCATAAACAAGTTTAGCAAATGCTTCATTTGGATCATTAAAGTTATTGGCGTTTTCTGGATGTTTGCTTGCCTCGTGCCAGAACGCGATATGTTCCCTTGTCGCCTCTTCAAGGCTACCATAGTTAATGAACTGTCCACCAATCGCTCTCTGATTATATGGATTGTTTCCGCCGACTGTTTGTAACCAACCAGTTTCGACCATGGCGATAGCAGCAACTAATTCAGGAAACTTTGCTCCACCTACCGAGACCGCAATATCATATATCTTTCTAAAGGCTTCTTCTTGACTCAATCCATAGCTTTGAATTTTACCTGTCGCTCTAGTTGTATTTCTAGTTTGAGGTGATGGATCTCTTCTAAATGCTCTTGATTTTTCTTTTTCTCGATCAGCACCAAAAAAATTGCCTACAATATCCATACCAGATGCAATAACAGCATCTATTCCAGTTTTCAATGAGTTATATCCACCAACAGCACCAGGAATGGCAGGTTTAATCTTCTCGATACCAAATATCCCTTTCAGTTTAGCAATTTTACCCTTCATCGCTAACATTGCTGTTGAGGTAGGTAAAATGCTCATCAACGAAGATGCTGCACCAATCATAACAGATCCGATTGGTTTGAATACAGAATCAATAAGTATCTTTCCAATTTCGTCGAATGGAATCAACCATTCAGGTATTCCTGTTTCTGCAATGACGGACTTAGTGGAAGATTTAATAACACCACCTTCTTCCAGACCAAATGCATCAGTGGCAAAATCAGTAACACCACTAGCAACACTAGAACCAATAAAACCACCAGCAATGGCTCCAATAGCTCCACCAATAACGGCACCTGGAACGGCACCGACACCACCAAACAGAAGTCCAATGTTAGCACCAAGAGTAGCACCTTGACTTGCTCCGAAGGATGCTCCAGCAATTCCACCAACAACACTCGCAGTTGTTCCTAAGGTTGCCTTTGTTAGACTCTGACCAGATTCTATGCGACTTGAAAATTCCAAACCAGCGGTTATGGTATTTAAAATTGCATTACTTCTACCAAATATTCTAGCAGCTTGAGGTGGAACTTTAACTTTAGGAAGTTTAGGAAGTTCAGGAAGTTTGGGAAGTTTAAATCTAGATGGCTTTCTAGGACCACGTTTAATATCAGCGAGACGTTGACTTGAAGTTCTTCCGTCTCTACCTACTCGTTGTCCCTTCTTTGGTTTCTTTGGTTTTTTGAAATATGTACCTTTAAAAGGATCTTTTACTAATTCCTCTGCTGGAGATACATATGGAGATTTCTTTGTACCGACTGCAGAGTAAGAAGTAATGAAGAAATATCTTTTTCTACCTTCTCTAAGATACTCAATATATTCCTTTTCGGTATCTAAAAAAGAGCCCAAGAACTCTCCAAAACTAGCGGCAGGTGCAACTAGAGTAGAAAGTTCGATTGGGGTGTCTTTTGCCATTACCTTCTACGACGCCTTTCTTCTTCTATACGGTCTCTTTCATCCTGTAGATATGCAGCAAGTAGATTCACGTATACGTCCCTTTCCCAAGGAATCATATTTTCAATGTCGGTCAAGCTATATTTATGGTGCTGGACCAAGGCGAAGTTAGTTTTATAGAAAGTCATAAGACTTTCTTGGAAAAGGGCTATGCGAAAAAATTTGCAAGACCCTGAATAGTGATGTCGTTATTTACTTGAGTGTTTGGATTCTTCACTTTAAATGTATGCCTCAATGCTGGCATAGTATTGAAGAACTCTTGAATCTTCTCAAATTGGTGGTTTGTCATCGTTTCCACCCACTCTTTCGCCTCTTCAAAAGAAAAGTCATCGGTGAGATCTTCACCAACAAAAACCTTATCAATACAGGAAGCAACCAGTTCGTATGGATCTGGAGTTTCTGGACTAAAGTTTACTTGAGCAAAATAATCGAAGTTTGGATACTTCATAACCAGAAGAGTGTTGTCATCCAGTTTGATTTCTTTCTTATGACCCTTAGGGAAATCAACCTTGATGTCATCAATAAGAATAGAAACACTAATCTCTGTCTCACCGTCATCTGGGCAGACAATATTCATAGTGATCTGTTCTTCAACCGATCTTGCTCTCATGTTGAGGAAGATGTACTCAATGTCAAACAGAGCAAGACTGTCTACTTTGAATCCAGGCGTAACAATGCAGTTCTCAAAGATTTGAATAATTGCATCTAAAATTTGTCTATCATCTTGAGTCTCTAGAGCAATTAACAGGATCTTCTGCTCTTTGACCAAAAAAGGACGATATTTGATTTTCTTTTTTGACGAAGGCACCACCAACTCGTAAATTGGTGTTGAAATAGTTGGTAATGGCATAACAATCTATAGATGTTCAGTGTGATTATTTATTATTGGAAATTTCTCCCAAGACGCTTGGCGCGAGCAAGTGCAACTGCCTCTTTTGGACCAAGAGGTCTTCCGTCTCTTAGTGGTCTACCTGCATTCTCAGATTCCGTTGCAGCCTCTGCTCTTTCTTCGGCGGCACTTTCAGTAACAGCACTAGGGGAAATGTTAGTTTTGGAATACTCATAGTATAAACTAACACTCACTTTGACAAGTCCATTTTGACTTGCCTGAGACATAGGAATAGATGCTATGGTATATGGCCAAGCCTTTACAAGAGTGACAGAATAAGGAGTTTTATATTTACCCGTGCCCGCCTTGAATTTTTCCATTTTTGTGATTGTCAAATCACATGTATATTGATCATAATATCTTAGCACAGAATTCTCTCTGATTCTGGTGCTTGCAGGATCATAGATGTCAGGAGACATACTAACGTTACCAATCCAGTCAATCCAACCTCTAAAGAAGCGGTATGGCAAAGCAGTAGCGTCACAGATAAACGTAAGGTCCATTTCGTTATAGATCTTAGCGCCTGCTGACTTGATCGCAATTCCTTTTCTTGGCATTCTAACTTCAGAATTCTGGAAGGTAATACCAGGAATCTGAATTTCATTATTCAGGTAGTTCAAAAACCTGAGTTCATTGTCCCATATAATATTCAGTCCCTTCATGTACTCTTTAATGCCTGCATCAGTCGGGGCAACATCAAAAGAATACAGAACAGGAGTCGATGGTCCACCCCTCTTACTGACAATCTCAGAGATAAAACTGTTAATTGATACAGGACTAGACATAAATACCCTTTATGGGGTGACCTTATTTATTTATGGCGTCGTACAAGGGAAAGTACAAACCAACTCACTATCGTAAGTACAAAGGAGATCCCACAAACATCATTTATAGATCTTTGTGGGAAAGGAAGTTCATGTACTACTGCGATCATAATGAAATGGTCCTACAGTGGTCCAGCGAAGAGTTTGTAATACCATACAAATCTCCTGTAGATGGAAGATGGCATAGATACTTCCCTGATTTTTGGATGAAAGTTAAGCAAACAGATGGAAGTACCAAAACATATCTAGTTGAGGTTAAACCAAAGAAACAGGTCGATGGTCCAAAACCTCAAAAGAGAGTTACCAAAAAATACCTAACGGAGGTAGCGACCTATGCCATCAATCAAGCGAAATGGAAAGCAGCAGAAGAATTCTGCAGGGACAGGATTTGGGAGTTCAAAATTATCACGGAAGTCGAACTCCAAGTTTGATGAGTTACTTAAGCAATATAAAGGAAAAGCAATATCTAAAACAGAACTGCGATTAGAGGTCTTCATGATCCTCGATGACGCAGGTGTAGGAAGAGGAAGTAACGTAAAAGAAGGAAATTACTACTTCTTCGAATATGATCCAAAATACAGATCAATACTAAAAGAGTGGGATCGATATCCACTAATCAAAGTAATAGAACAAAAAGGAAACATCCTTGGGGCAAACTTACACTACATTTCCCCAAAAGAGAGATTGTCGTTTCTAAATAATAAAAACAGAGCTGTCCCAAAACAGACACTACACTATTATATTCCTAGAAATAGGGAAACAAACTTTTACGAATTGACTGAGGCAGACGTAGAAGTTTTAAGTCAACTACCACTGGACAAATTCTACAGGAATAGATAATGCCCCAATCCGCTCCCGCACAAGTACCATCAATTCAATATCCTGGGAATATAATCAGTGCTCCATATGCATCATATTTGGAGATTGAAAGACTTGAATATAAGTCTGGATTAGCGAAAGCTAAGGGTGCAACTGAAACCTTGTTGAATAGTAAGCTTGCTGGTGCCTTAGGTACAATCGGACAACTAACAGCAACAATATACAACCAACCTGGAAATAATCAACCGAACACTCAGTTGGGTAATGCAATTACAGCAATCCAAAACCAAAAAAGAGTGCTGACTTATGGTGGAACTGGGACAAAAGCAAAAGGAATCAGAACCCAAATTGAAGCTGGAAATATTGATGATATTCCAGATAGATTATTCGAAGGTGTGACATTATCGGATGGAACACCAGTCACAAAAGCATTCTT
>Ga0129351_1001137_pt1 | contig 10409 bp, 8 predicted proteins | sample CPBDNA_8_FD_94423 | JGI IMG/M metagenome (GOLD analysis project Ga0129351, IMG submission 94423) | Freshwater to marine salinity gradient microbial communities from Chesapeake Bay, USA - CPBay_Sum_27_0.2_DNA | ecosystem: Environmental > Aquatic > Marine > Coastal | place: USA: Chesapeake Bay... | reverse complement strand
TTTGGCGGATGCCCTGATTCAGATGGTGATGGAATTCCAGACACTCAAGATGCTTGTATTAATGAGGCTGGTTCTTATGAGATGAATGGATGCCCTGATTCAGATGGAGATGGTGTTGCAAATAATGTAGATGAATGTTCAGCTGTTGCAGGACCCGCTGCAAACAATGGATGTCCTTGGCCAGACTCTGATTCCGACGGTGTCTTAGATAAAGATGACAAATGCCCTTATACTGCTGGGGTTTCTTCAAATAACGGTTGTCCTGAACCAACTAAGGAAATTATGGAAAAACTAAATGCTGTAGGAGCTATGATTCCTTTCCAGTTAAATAGAGCAGAATTAGGAACTGAAGTAAAAGACCTGCTTGGTGAAGTTTTAGGAATTATGAATAATTATTCTACAACAAGCTTCATGATCGAAGGACATACAGATTCTTCGGGACCTAAATCCTTTAACCAAAAGCTTTCAGAATTAAGAGCGATGTCGGTCAAAGAATATTTAGTTAAAAACGGAATCATTTCAAGTAGACTGTCTGCTGTTGGCTATGGAGAAGATAAGCCGATAGTTTCTAACTCAACTAGACAAGGTAGAATTAAAAATAGACGAGTGGAGTTCAAGGTAATACCTTTTCCATCTAATTAATTATCCTCAATAATATAACAGAAAGCGCCTTTTTTAAAGGCGCTTTTTTTATTTTTAGGCATGACTTTTTTAGAACAAGTAATAAGTGATATTGATTTAAATTCAACTAATTTAAATTGTTTTATATTACCCAATAAAAAATCATCGTTAGCTTTAAAAGAATTAATTCAACAAAACACAGAAAAACCAGTTTTTGCCCCATCGATTGATTCGATTGATTCTTTTATGAAAAAAGTTTCTGGAGTTCAGGAAATTGAAATAGAGCTTTTTGAGCACCAATTTTATAAATGTTTTAATAAGATTAATAAGGACGCTAATTCAAATCTAGACTATAATGCTAAAATTGCCATTTCTTTTTTAAAAGATTGCTCAGAGTTAGAGCAAAATTTGATTAACGTAAACGATGCGTTCAACGAATTAATAGAATTAAATCAAGTAAAGTTATGGGGAGAAGAGGACAAAAATAAATTACATCAAATTCAGTTAATAAAACAACTAAAAAAATCATATAATCTATTTAAAAACAATCTGCTTGATAAAGAAAAGGGAACTAAAGGAATTTGTTATAGTGAAGCAGCAAACAATATTCATTATTTTAAAGAAGCGAATAAAGAAAAAAGTTTTTTCTTCATTGGGCTAAATGCGCTTTCAAAGTCTGAAGAAGTTGTTATTCAAGAATTGTTAGAACAGAACAAAAGCTCTATATTTTGGGATATAGACATAGAATTATTTAAAAACAAAAACCACAGCTCCTCTCATTTTATAAGGAAATACAGAAACGAATGGAGGTATTATAGTAAAAATAAATTCAAACTTGAATCGAAAAGCTTTAATTCAAAAAAAATAATTAGAATTATCGAATCTAATGGGTTTGTTTCTCAGGCTTTGGAGGTAGGAAGAGCATTGTCAAATTTAAAAACAAGTGAGGATTCTAAAGTTGCAGTGGTTTTAGGAGATGAAAAGTTATTGCACCCCCTGCTTGATTTCATGCCAAATGATATAGAAGAGCATAATATTAACATATCCATTCCAATAAAACAAACTGCTGTTAAACAGTTTGTAAAATTAATTCTAGAATTTAAATTCAGTAACACAAACAGAGCTGCACTTCAATATTTAAATAGAATATTATCATCATCACTAATGGTTCGGGTTTTTGATCATAATATTGGACAGATTAACAATGTAAACATAAATTCATCAGCATTTAAATCCTTTGCAAAAAAAGACAAGATCCTTAATAGTCTCGTTTTTGAAAAATGGAATGATGCTAATTTGTTTTTAGATAATTTAAAGTTGGTTTTAAATAAGGTTTTAGCTTCCGACAAGATTTCTAAAACAGAATTTAGTGAAGCAGTAGCTATTTTACAGAAAACACTTCAAATAAAAGAGCTCTATAGAAAAGAAAAAATCAGCCTTTCTAGACTTAAAGAAATTGTCTATCTTTTTATTGAGGGAGTAAAAACAAGATTTAAGCATAATAAAAATGCAAAAATTACCATTTCGGGATTATTAGAAACTAGAGCATTAGATTATGAAACAGTCATAATTACATCTGTTAATGAAGGAGTAATGCCTCCGAGCAAATCATATGCATCTCTTTTGCCAATTGAGATTAGGCTTAAGAACGGTCTCTATGGAATTGGAGAAAAAGACAAAGTTTACACTTATCATTTCTACAGATTATTACAAAGAGCAAAACAGGTTTATCTAATTTATAATTCTAGCTCGGAGGGCATAGTGAGGGGAGAAAAAAGTAGATTTATATACCAGCTTGAAATGGACAAACAAAATCTTCATGACTTTTATTATGAAGATTCGTATGATAGTATAAAAAACAATATAGAAAACATAGACTTTATTAAAACACCAGGTGCTTTAATTAGATTACAAGAAATTGCAAAAAAAGGATTTTCCCCCTCTTCATTAGAGTTATATATAAAAAGCCCAATAGATTTTTACCGACAAAAATTGTTAAAAATTGAAGAAAATGAAATTGATGAAGAGCATGCAAGCCATAGAACAATAGGACTAATTTTTCATGAAACTCTTGAAGTTCTCTATAAAAAATATGTTGGAAAAGTACTAAATATTCAAGATTTGACAGCAGATTTGTTAAAAATTAGCAATATATTAAAAAAGAGTTTTGAGAAACATGAAGAGCTACATAATCAAGGGAAGAATAAAATAATATTTGAAGTTATAAAAAACAGTATAGAAACTTTTGTTAGAAACGAAATAGATGAGCTAAAAAAAGGAAGTGTTATTAAAATTTTAGCATTAGAAACAAAAATAAAAACGCCATTAAAATTAGGATCAAAAGAAAAAGTTTTTTTAACAGGAATTATTGATAGAATTGATGAAAAAAACGGAATAAAAAGAATAATTGATTATAAAACTGGCTCAATTGTTTCAAGTCAATTGTCAGTCAAAGAACTTAGTTTAATATGTAAGGATCCAGGTAAATCAAAAGCCATGCAGCTCTTGTGTTATTCATGGATGTATATGACAAACAACAATTTAGACGAAGTTTCAACTGGAATAATATCTTTTAGGTCATTAAAAAAAGGCTTTATGAATCTTAAGGTTAACACCAATGAAAATAGTCAATTGATAAAAAAAGGGGATATTGTTTTCTTTGAAAATCACTTAAAAGAATTAATACAAGAAATTATGAACCCAGAAATTAGTTTTAAAGAGAGAGATACTTAGAACTTAACTTCAACAAGCACTTCATTTCTTCTGTTAAAAACCTTATACGGACTATTGTATGACAGAACAATTGGATTATCATCAATAATTTCAAAGTTACTTTCTTTTAGTTTTGAAATCAAGGTTTTGTGATGATTTTGTACTTTTTCCTCATTTGAATAACCCCCATAAGTTATTGCGGCATAGTAACCTGGTTTAGAACTGTATATTTTGATACTTTTATCTTTGGGTTTAGCGTAGTTTTTTTCATTGTATTTAGATGGTAAAATGAATTCCATTGTTGACTTGTTATCGCGACTTGTCATTTGAACAGGGGTTGTCATTGAAATTTTTTCACCCTTATCGTTGTTTCCGCTAATGTATTTAAACAGCCTAGAAAAGTTGTTTTCAGAGCTAACCTTGGCCTTCATAACAGGCGGGTAAAATCTGATTTCGATTTCGTTAAGCTTTTTAATAAGCTCATATTTTTGGGTTTCATATCCTTGTGAAAACACTGTAATTGAAATAAATAAAAATAAAAACTTTTGCATAAATTAATTTTATATAATCTATCATTAATCAAACAAATACCGTGCGGTTTTTATAAAAGCATTATTGAATAACGAAAAAGAATACAAAAAAATAGTGAGTTATACTACCCCCAAGCACAAACAAATGCCAAATTGAATGAGAGTGTTTTATTGTTTTTGAAGAATAAAAATAAGTGCCTACAGTATATAAAAGTCCGCTGGTAATTACTAAAACCAATCCATTAAAACTAATAAGATTTACTAGATCGTCAATTTTTGCAATAATAACCCAACCCATCAATAGGTATAAATAAAGAGAAATTTTTTCAAATTTTCCTGTAAAAAAAAGTTTAAACAAAGTCCCTAAAAACATTAAAAAAATAACAACAAAAAACATCTCTATTCCAGAGTGATCAAGAAGTGTAATTAAACAAATTGGAGCGTATGATCCCGCAATTAAATAATAAATACTAATGTGGTCAACCACTCGTAATATTTTTTTAATTCTAAAGTTTTGAACATAATGATAAAGAGTAGAAGAAGTATACATAAAAAGGAGTCCGAACTGAAAAAAAAGAACACTGAACAACTCAATTTTTGTTAATGCACTATTTTGAGTTACTATAAAAGGCAGTCCAACTAATGTAAAAATTATTCCAGCAAAGTGAGTTAGAGTGTTCCAGAACTCTTCTTTATTAGTTTGATCCATTTTTTTTTAAAACCATTTTTAAAACTTCGTTTCTTAGAACTTTATTGTTGATTCTTTTAAAGTTAACAAAACTAAATGTTTTTTTTGGGGTTTCGTATTTGTTTAAGGATTCAATTGCTTTATTATAATTTTTTGGAACTTTACCTTCAAAAACTATAACTAATTTTTTTCCCAAGCTTTCATCAGGAATTCCCAAAACAATGAAAGGGTTCTTTAAAAATTTAGACAGTTTTCTTTCTATTTCTTCAGGAAAAAGCTTGATTCCTCCAGAATTAATTACAAAGTCTTTTCGGCCAATCCAAGAAAATTCTTTTTCTGAAATGATCTCTACCAAATCATTAGTAATCAAAGGGATTTTAAAAAGGTCTGGGCAAATAATTTTCAAACACCCATTAATCGATTCAAAAGAAACACCTTCAAGTGCCTTAAAATTTTGTTCACAGGCGGTAATATTTCTTAAAGCTACGTGTGAAAATGTTTCTGTCATTCCAAAGGTTTCGTAGATTGAGCTTTTACAGTTTTGTAACAATCGATTAAGATTTTTACTCATAGGGCCTCCTCCAACTAAAAGGATTTTAATTTTTGATAAATTGTTTGTTGATCTTTCCAGTTGATAAGGTGTACAAGAGGAAAAATCATAACTCGATTTAAGGTTAGTAAATGGAGATTTTGAGGGTTTTTCTATTGTAAGATCAAGCCCTAAAACAATAGACCTCACAACCATCATTTTTCCAGCAATATAATCTATTGGCAAACAACAAAAGGCTTTATCTCCAGGCTTTAAGTTTAAATAATTCCCTGTTTTGATAGCTGAGGCAATCATTTTTTCTTTTGAAATTTCAATTTTTTTTGGAATTCCTGTAGATCCAGTGGTTTTGACACAAATAGTTTCCTCTTCAGAAAACCAGTCCTTTAAAAAATGATATAATTTAGAAGAAAACAAATTGCTATTCAATAAAAGTTCATTTTTAAAGATTGTTTTTCCTGAGATAGTTATTGAAGAATAGATCATGTTTATAACAATCCTTTAAAAAAGGTTATATCCCAATTTGTTTTAGGGTCGTAGTGCAAAAATCCATTTTTTACATACAGAGGGGAATTTATGTTGTTAGAATATAGTTGTCCAGTCCCTAATCCTTGTTTTATTGAAGAAAACTTTAAATAAACCCACTGAGCAATAATGTTTAATCCAATGTTACTTTCAAGAGCGCTTGTCACCCACCATTTAATGTCATTTTTTTCAGCAAGATTAATCCAGTACTCAGCTTTTTTTAACCCTCCAATTAAGCTTGGTTTTATAACAATGTATTTTGGTTTAATTGTTGAAAGCATTTCTTGTTGTTTTAAAGAATTTACATATATTAATTCTTCATCTAAAACAATATCAACAGGAAAGTTTTTACATAAAAAAGACATTTTTTTCCATTGATTAGGCATTATAGGTTGTTCAATAGAGTGTATTTTTAATTTATATAATAAAGGCAAGTTTATTAATGCTTCTTCATAGCTAAAAGCACCATTTGCGTCAACTCTTATTTCAATATCCTTTTCAGAAAATTCTCGTCTAATGCTTTTAAGCAATTCTAATTCTTCATTGAAATCAATAGCACCTATTTTTATTTTTATGCAATCAAATCCTGAATTAATTTTATTAATAATCTGATTCTTCATAAAATCTTTTTCTCCCATCCAAACCAAACCATTAATTGGTATATTGTCTTTATGATTGGTAAATTCAGACGGAAAAATAGAAAAAGGGGATAGTGAGTTTAATGATAAAAAAGCGCTTTCAAGCCCAAATAAAATAGAAGGATAAGACTTTAGCTTTTTTGAAAGTATATCAAAACCCAAATGAATATTTTCGCATACAGACTTAAGAGTTTCAACATAATCTTCCATTGGATCTGGACTTAATCCCTCTATTATGCTACACTCACCAACTCCAATTTTTTTTTCGTTTTTTATAACTATAAACCAGCTAGTTTTTGTTTTTAAAACTCCTCTTGAAGTTCCACTAGGCGTATTAAAATTTAATACATGCTTAAAATAAAAGGCTTTTGTCATATTAAAATTTTAGAAAAATTAAAGGACACTAAGACAGAAAATAAAAAAGCATTTAAAGATAAAAATTTTAAAAAAAGATCGTATTCTTTTGGTTTGATAGTGATATAAACTTGGTAAAAATGAAAAATTAAAAAAAATGAATTTAAAAAGTATAAGATTTTTAAAAAACCTGAATTGATTTCAAATTGAAAAGGATACAAAACCATTAAAATAAAAGAAACAAAAACCAATACTAAATGATAGATCTTTGCAGCTTTTGGCCCGAGATAAACAGCTAGCGTTTTTTTTCCACAAGCAGCATCTGTTTCTAGGTCTCTCATGTTGTTTAGGTTCAACACACCAACACTTAAAACACCAACTATTATTGCTGGACTAATTAGTTCAAAACTCAATGTAGAATCAAACAAAAAATTCGATCCTAAAACACTAACTAAGCCAAAAAAAACAAAAACAAAAAAGTCCCCCAGTCCGTGATATCCATATGCAAATCTACCTACTGTATATTTTATTGCTGCAAAAATTGCTAGACCACCAAGCAGAAAAAAAACAAGGAAATAAATTGAAAAAATTTCGAATGAAAGGACTAACAATAAAAACGTCAAAATTGAAGCAATAAAAGAAAGAATAAAAACTCCTTTTCTCATATTAGACCTTGAGATTAATCCAGATTGAACTGCTCTTTTGGGACCAATTCTTTTATCATCTGACCCTTTAACCCCATCCCCATAATCATTTGCAAAATTAGACAACACTTGATAAGAAAGAGTTGTCAGTAAAGCACACAGGAAAACTTTGAAATTAAAAGCATCATTGTAAAAACTATACGAAGAGCCAATTAAAATTCCAGAAATTGACAACGGGAGAGTCCTCGGCCTTGCAGCAGACAACCAAACTTTTATAGAAGAACCGCTTACATTCAACGCTATATATTAAGGAAATTTAGGATATTTTTTAAAGTCTGGACTTCTTTTTTCTAGGAAAGCATTTTTCCCTTCTTGAGCCTCTTCTGTTAAATAATAAAGGAGAGTAGCATCTCCAGCAAGCTGCATTAGACCGTGTTGGCCGTCTAATTCAGCATTCAAACTTCTTTTTATCATTCTAAGAGCTAAAGGGCTTCTTTCTTGCATTATAGAACACCATTCAAGAACAGTTTTTTCAAGTTTACTTAGTGGAACTACCTTGTTAACCATACCCATCTCTTTTGCTTCATATGCCGAGTATTGTTTACACAAAAACCAGATTTCTCTAGCCCTTTTTTGCCCCACATGTCTTGCTAAATAAGATGATCCAAAACCTCCGTCAAAACTTCCAACTTTAGGGCCTGTTTGCCCAAAAACAGCATTTTCACTTGCGATTGTTAGATCACATACAACATGTAACACATGTCCACCTCCAATTGCGTATCCATTAACCATTGCAATTACAGGTTTGGGAATCTCTCGTATTTTTTTATGTAAATCTAAAACGTTAAGCCTAGGAACACCATCATCTCCAATATATCCTCCAGAACCTTTTACATTTTGATCCCCTCCACTGCAAAAAGCTTTATCCCCTTCCCCAGTAAATACAACAATATCAACGTCATTTCTTTCTCTGCAAATATCAATTGCTTCAAGCATTTGCATGTTAGTCTCGGGCCTAAAAGCATTATATACTTCAGGCCTGTTTATTGTAATTTTGGCTACTCCATTAAAAAATTCAAATTTAATGTCTGAATATGATTTTATTTTTTTCCAACGAGCTTTCATAATTGTTTTTTTTAAATATAATGCTTTATTAAATGTTCAATGTTTTATGTTTTGAAAATATTGTTTAAGTATTAGTGAGCTTAATTTAGAAGAGGTTTTAATTTCCAATATTTTTGGCTTAGATGACGCTTTAAAAAAATTAAATAAAGAAAGCTTAAGGCCAATTAATGTACTTACATGAGAATATTTAAAGCCATACATTTTAGCCAATTGTCTAGATTTATAATTATGATTTGCTTCAATAAAGACTTCGTGATTTTCTCCTTTTGAATAACCAGGCAGAATATTAAAAATTCCTCCCCCGCTATTATTAATTATAACAATTCTAAAATCTTTTTTTATATAATTATTGAACAAACCATTAGAATCATAGAAAAAGCTTAGGTCTCCGCTGATAAATAAGGTAGGAGATTTTGAAATCCAAGAGGCTCCTACAGCTGTAGATAGACTTCCGTCTATTCCGCTTGTTCCCCTGTTACAAAACATTGTACAAGTTTTGTTTTGATCAAAAAGTTGTAGATATCTAATAGGCGAACTGTTAGCTACCTGAATATTGTGATTATTTGGAATTTTTGAACTCAATATGGAAAAAACCTTTAAATCGCAAAAAGGAATTTTTTTCATTTGCATAATGTGCAACTTTTTTCGGGTTTTTGAAATAGACATCCACATGTCATAATACTGAGAATTAACGGGGGTTTCAGGTAAAGAATAATTAAAAAAACTTTCAACATGTGTTTTTATGTGTTTTACTCCACAATAAAACGTATCCTTAGCGTCATTTAAGCCAACGTGAAAATGTTTTTTTGGAGAATAATCTCTTAAAAATGTTTTTATTTTTTTTGATATTACCATGCCTCCAGCAGTAATAAGAATATCTGGTTGCAATTCTTTGAATAATTTTTCTTTTTCATTTTCCAATTCGATTGGAGCGATAATTTGATCAATCTTTCCAAATAAAGAATGATGATGAATGTTTGAAAGGGTTTCTTTTAAAATAACGATGTTTTTATTTAAAGAAATCTTTTTAAGTAGTTTTTCGGAAATTAAGCTTGAGCTTGAGCTCCCAATTAGGACCATAATTTTCTTAAACTTCCCTAATTTAGGGACTTCTCCAAATTTAAAATTTTCTTTTTTGGCTGGGGGTTTTAAAAAGCCGGAAATAGAAATGCTAGGCTTGTTTTTAAAATCATGTAAAGGTTCTTCTAATGGAACATTAATATGTACAGGCTTTGAGTATGTTAAACATTTAGAAAAAATTCTTTTTATCATTTTGTCATTTGATATTTGGATATCACTTTGCAGCTTGAAAAAAGACATTTCATTTAAATTCTTTTTTAAAATTTTTTGAATATTGCTTTTTAAAACCTCTTTTGTATTGTGGTTTACATCTTGTAAAAGAGCTATTGATTTCAAGATGTTCTTTCCAAACACTTTATTTTGAAAAATAGTTTGACTATCCCCAATTCCAATTTTGTGTTTTGGTCTATCTGCAGAAACAATAATTAAAGGTATTTCAGAAAAAAAAGCTTCAGAAACTGAGGGGCCATAATTTAAAAGAGCAGACCCAGATGTGCATAATAATAAAGTTGGCTTTTTAGTTTGTTGTGAAATTCCTAGAGCAAAAAAACCAGCAGACCTTTCATCTACTATACTGAAGCAGTTGAACTTTGGGTTTGATGCAAAACTTAGAGCAAGAGGAGAATTTCTCGAGCCGGGAGAAATAACAATATCTTTTATGCCATACATCTCACAGTTGAGTAAAATCGTTTGAGCAGAATCTATGGATGGATATTTTATCAAGCTCATAAACTTAAAGCATTTAGTACGGTTTCGGACTTCATTTTCAATTCTTGCCATTCGTTTTCTGGATTACTTTCATTAGTTATTCCAGATCCAACATATATTGAAGCTTTATCAGAGTTTAAATTTAAACATCTGAGATTAACAAATGATGAAAATAGATTGCGTTCTTTGAACCCTATGAACCCAGAATAAAATGACCTATCATGTTCTTCGATTTCA
>Ga0129351_1001136_pt1 | contig 10409 bp, 22 predicted proteins | sample CPBDNA_8_FD_94423 | JGI IMG/M metagenome (GOLD analysis project Ga0129351, IMG submission 94423) | Freshwater to marine salinity gradient microbial communities from Chesapeake Bay, USA - CPBay_Sum_27_0.2_DNA | ecosystem: Environmental > Aquatic > Marine > Coastal | place: USA: Chesapeake Bay... | reverse complement strand
TAATGCAGGAGTCGATGTAGTTTATTTAGGTAGAGATATAACTACTCCAGGTTATTATCAACACACAACCGCAACAGAAATAGACGAATTAAACAATCCTGTGGCTATTCATAGACAATTATTATATGAAGTTTTAGGTAATAATGATTTAAATAGCGATACTCTTGTAGAAGATTCAGGTTTTAAATCGGTAGCGGAACTTAGAGATTCTAATACCGCAAGTAGCACAACGCATTGGCAAACAAGATTTAATGCTTATGAACAACAATCTCTTGAAGAAGCATTACAGAAACTACAATACGAGGGTTGTTTCTTTTTTGAATACAGCCCACAGGCACAACAGGGATTATCAGGTGTTGCACCACTTAGATATTTTACGATTGAAAATAGTAATGTAGCAGCTGCGGATTTATCTCAAAATGATATTTCTGATTATGAGTTAGGGATAACTTCTGCTCAAGACTTAGAAACAAAATTTACTATCAATTACAAAAAACACCCTGCGGAAAATCAATATTTAAAAAGCTATGATTACCCTGAAACATATTCAGGCTCAAATCACGAAACAATCTTTGGTAATGAAAAACACCAAAAACAAGAAATAAACTTAGATTATGTATATAATGCAATAGATTATGTAGTCGGAAACAGAAATTCAAGTTGGATTAATTTTAGAAAAGAATTATTCGGGCAATATAAAACAACAGTAAACGCAACATTAATTAATCCTGAAAAATACGCAATGCTTCAAGTCGGCGATTTCTTAGACTTTGGAGAAATTACTTTTGAAGAACTTGGTAGCCCATTTAACGAGATATCAGATACCTTTGATAGTTTTGTTGCTATGCCTACAAGATTATTCAAAGATGCTTGGAGTGGTAAAAAATTTATAATAACAAATTTAAAACGAACACCTGGAAAAGTAAGTGTTCAATGTAGGGAGGTTTAGATGGCATCATATTTTATTTATGATTCTATTAATATGTATAGAAGTGATAATACAGTCACTGAAGGAACTATAACAACAGGAACTTTTAGCGCTTCAAATTCATTAACAAACCACGAAAGAAGTTCTGACCAAAACATAGGGACGGTTATTACAGGTGTTAATGATAATGACGCAATAGAATATGCAGTAGGAAGTAGTGTAACAGCTGACGCAGCAGCAGTTTATTTTACAGGAGATGATGGCGTAGCAAGTGGGACTATTATGACTTTTTACATTGATACAGATAGAACGAGTTTGCCAAGCAAAGGAACATTATCTGCAGTAAGCAGTTCAGGTTGGGCAGTTGCAAGTTTAACAGAAACTACTGGAACAAATTTTTTTACAGAATTTAATGCTTCTGTTAGTAATGTAGCCGAAATATTAATTGGTAAAAAATTAACTTTTGAAATAGAGCCTGATGTCAATATTCAAACAACAAAAGATTATGCAACAGAAGTGCAAAGAAGTTTAGGTGGAGTAGAATATGCTATTAATGTCAATCCAGGGCAGGAAGTCATTACGATAAGTTTTCAAAACATATCGTCCACATTTAAAAATGACCTAATTACAATGCAAGATGCTTTAAAAGGAGAGGGAAAGAAATTTCTTTATTACGATAATAGCAGCTTTCATTGGGTCAGATTGGATAAAACCATAACCTTCACAGAAATTGCTGATGGTAGGTTTAGCACGCAGCTGACTTTAAGACAGCAATTACAATAACCCCAAAAAAGAAAGCCCTCAATCGAGGGCTTTTCTTTCAGGACAAGAGAGAGGTAGAGAATAAAGGTTGCCGAGCCCAACAGGAGTAAATGATTAAAAGGCTCGGACTTATTATTTGGCTAATATATAATATTATTTAAACAATCCCTCTTTTTCAATAGTTTTTTTGTAATTTTTTGCAATTTTTTAACAGCATTTTTATAAATCCCAAAAATAGTTGGCTCTTTTGCTTCCATAATTGGAACTAATTCTTTAAAAGTTAATGTATCTTTTAGGAAAAAAACTTTCTTCTCTTTTAAAGTCCAACTATTCTTATGACCTTCAACACAAGCTATTATAATTGATTTTCCATACAAAATGGTATTTTCATTTTGCTTTTCTTTATCATCAATATAATATTCAAAATGTTGTTTCACCCATAAAGTATACAAACATTAAACAACTAATTGCAAATATTAAATACAAAATAAAATAAATAAAATATTTTGCATCTTTATTTATTCTCAAAAAATCAGTAATCGTTGCGCTTTGCAGCGACTGATAATATATTTTCTGAAATTCTGATTCAAGCGGATTAAAAGTTATTTTATACGGGTTATTAAGTATATTCAGTTTAGCTTTGATAAATGAATATGATTTTAAAGCCCTTAATTCGTCTAATTTCGCGTTTTCTTTGTTCATAGTTACATTTCCTTCCTGTTTTGTTTTTTTGTTGTTTTTGTGCCTTTTTTTACTTCAAATAATTTGACACAATCTTTATTCCAAGCCATATTCCAGCCCAAATCGTAAAGTTCTCCCTGAACTTTACCAGATGGCTCGCCTTGTTCAAAAAGTTCTTTCAAAGCCCTTTTTTTAAGCAAATAGGTCTGTTTGTCGTAAACAAACCTATTTTCATTAACAATATGGAGTTTTTGACCTTTGGGGTTTTTACCAAATTTCATTATTTTCCATACCTTGCTTTAAGTTGATAGTAATTATATGTTCCAACTAATTCATTGGTTTTCATATCTCTTACTTCAACGAATGGAGCTTTCCATTTAGATAACCACTCCTTATAAATCTTTGAGCCTTTTAAATGACTCATCAAAGAAAAGTCAGTAGCTACACTATGTTTAGCTCGTTTAAAACACTCTCTGCAAGGATAAGTAGATTGTCTTTCCCATGCGCCAATTTCAGAATTGGCGCTTATAACGATATGTTCGTAAGTTTTAGACATTTTTCTCTCCTGTTCTATTTTTTTTCCACTCGTTGATTTTTTCCAATTTCTCTTGCATAAATTCTGCATGTCTTTCATCAGTTTTTTTGCAAAGATATGCAAATTGTTTTTCAAGCCAACCTAAACATTCTTCAGTAATTGATTCTGCAGTTTCTAAATCAACACCGCCTTCAATTCTGAATGTTGCAGCAAGTGAAGGAGTAAGCATTTGAACTGATTTAATTTCATCGGTTACGCAAAAATGATGTGAAGGTGAAACATATTCAAGGATAAGAGTATCTTCTCTCCAGTCTTGACCATAATCCACAAAAATGTTTTTCACTTTAGCTTTGAAAAACATTGAGTTGCCATATTTTTTGATATCGCCTTCAACTTCTTGATTGATAGTTTTAACGATTGACTCTAAGCTGATTTTTGATTCGTTTAATTTCATTTTATTCTCCTGTTTAATTTTAATCATACCTAATCTTAAAATGAAAAAATTAAAAAACAAAGAATTTTTTTTAATTATTTAAAAAAAAATTTTATATATAAAAATTATTTTTAATTAATTAAATAATTATGCTTCCGCTTCACTATTGCTGTTTTTAAAATCAGGAACTTTATCGCCAAATATTTTTTCAACATTTTCAATAAAAACATCATAAGTTTCACTATGAAGAAATTTTATTATATCTCTATATTCTTTTTGAGTTTCTATTTTTTTGATATGCAATGTTTCTATTTTTTTAAGCAATTCAAAATAGTTTTTATGTAATAGTGTTATGTATATTAAAACATCGTGAGCATTTAGCTCTGAATTATTTTCAAACATTTAATCCTCCAATTCGTTTTCATATTTAAATTCTCCCCAATCTTTACAACCTGAACACATTGCAATATATATATCATCATCTTGCATTGGCTCGGATTGAGGTTTTCCATTGGTACAAATAGTGCAAACTAAATCACCTTTATCTTGATATTCATACATCTTTTCCTTTTTTGGTCTGCCTACTTTTTTCCTTTCTTCAATAGAAGCCATAGTATCAGGGTCTAATACTTTATATTGTTCTATCCAAGCTGGAGCAATATAAGCTGAATTAGGTTGGTTATCAAATATCCACCAACCACGACCATATTTTTCGTGCCACATTTTAATTTCTTCTTCAGTCCAAGGCACATATCTTTCTCTACTTTGATAATGCAGCTTGTCATTTTTATAACAAAAATGCCTACATTTAACACAATAAGAGCCAGAATCAAAATTAATTTCTACCTTACATTTAACGCATTGATATTTTTTTGTTATACCTTCCATCACTTCTCCTATAAAGTTGGTTTATAGTTCACCATATCAATAGCTACTTCAACAGATTTAGATTGTTTTTCTTCCCAACTATTACCTCTTAAATCAGGATTTTCCTCTTGTATCTTTCTTCTGCATCTTGCTATGGATTCCCAATTAGTTAATTTTTCAACACTTAAAAGATATAGCACATCAGTATAAAACTCATCTTCAATTTCTAAACCCCAAATATATCCCACTAATTTGTGGTCACTATCACGAAACATTGGATTTATTTTAAGCGCCTGATGAACTATATCTTTAAGTTGTTTTTTCATTATAATCTCTGACTATTTTGCAAGTTTCTTAAAAACTCTTTGGAAACTAATCCAGTGTTTTCCATATCAAACTCAACAATTTCGCCACCAACTAAACCTTCATTTTTCAATCGCTTTATAGCTGATTTATAAACTTGGCTTTTGTTGCTATCATTATAGTGAAATTCCATAAATTTGATAATTTGGTATTTACCGTCTTTATACTCTCGAATATGTTTACTTAAAACATCTAACACTTCTGCTTTATTAAATTCATATCCAAGTAGAGTATTAATAATAGTAAAATTTAAATTACCAAGCCCTGCGTGGTCGCTTGTTATGAAGAAATACAACATAAGCATTTTATATTGCAAGGGTAACTCCATAAACCACACTTCTTCAAATATGGTATTTTCTACTTGTCGTTTAGCCATTTAATCCTCCTTGACTAATTTATTTAACTTTTCTTGAATTTTAAGTCTAAACTCTTTTGAGAGAAAGAACTTTTTTTCCCCAGACTTTAAACTTGTATTCCTACGAATCATTAACTCGTCAAATTTTTTTTCTCCGAGTTTTGATTTTTTGTGTTCGGTATGAAGTATTGGATTACCGCCCAAATGACTATGACAACCATAACACAATGCTTCGCAATTATCTTCATCAAATCTTACTGACCAATTACCTCTTGACCAATAATGTGAACAATGCAAAGCAGCTGTTGGCGGTGTATATTTTTTAGAACATCTTTGACAAGTCCAATTATCCCTTGTTCTGATATACTTAGAAAATAATACATCGCTTGGAAATAGCTTTAATTTACCCATAACTAAAATGGTAAATCTTCATCAGTATAAGAAATGCTTTCTAATGTGCTTGTCTTATATTGAGAAGTTTCCTCGCTACTTTGGAAATTAATACTAAGCATAGGTTTACCTGCTTCAGTAGTTCTTTCCCATATTGCTATTTCTTTTTGAACACCGTCAATATTAGCAAAACCTTTCCATTTAGGGTGTTTTTCACTTTTAGCATATTGATTGTGTAAGCAAAAACCATAATTAGCTTTTTCTATTTTAATTGCCATTTGATTCCTCTTTGATTAATGAATTAAAATAATCTGTGCTTTGAGATACTTTCAATTTAGTATCAAAAAACCCAGCTTGTCTTTTCTGCGTAAATCGCAAAAAATCTTCTTCAGGTAGGTTTCCTGATTCACGAGCTTTTCTTGCAAACTTATCTAAATCTTCTAAAGATTTAATCGTTGGATTAAAAGTCGCTTGTTTTGCTTTAGCATTTTCCACTTCTTCCTTTGAAGCAATGGCAAAATCACCACCAAATCCCGCAAAAGCTAAAGCACGACCAACTGCCGAGGTTTCTCCATTTTCTAAGGCAGAAGTCTTGTTTACGAAGCCAGAATTATCTCTTTCAGCTGCGTGTCCTGTGTAATACCACTCAGGCTCTTTGATTGGGTTAGGTCGAACTATTGCCTTCACTACATATTCATTGCAAGTTTCTCCTGTTGGTGTATCTACTATTTGATTAACTTGTAATAATTCAGTTTCAATAGTAGCTTGAGGAAACTCCTCTGCAAAAGCAATTAGCCTATCCTTCACTTCAGTATATTCTTTTCCTTTAAACTGCATAGTCACTCCTATTTATGTTCTACCGAAGTTGGATTAGCAGATGTTAATCTTAAATCTTCGTTCGGTTTTGTTTTATTTTGTTCTTTTTTTTCTTGATGCTCTTTTTCATATTGTTGCCTTAGAACATCAAAAGCATTTGATATACCTTCAAGAGTTTCTTTATCAGGGTATCCTCCCTTCAAAAGAAGTATCAAGGCATCTAAATATTTTACAGGCATATTTTTAATTGTAATTAATTTCATTGTTCTTGCTCCTTCATTTTTAAATGGTGTTGATAATCTCCAAGCAAATCATCTATAACAAAATAAGCGCCTTCACAAAAATTATCTTGATTCAAAGCTACAAACTCGTCCCACTCTTTATCAGATAATTCTTTAGCTATATTTTCTTTTTCATAGTATTGCCAAATGACATTTGCTTTTTCAAGTAAGTCCCATAATTGTTGTTGTTCTTTATTTGTTAAACTCATTTATCCCCCATCTTTGTTAGCTGCATATAAGAATTGATTTTTGAGCCAATAAACATAGGGCTTATTGCTAATATCTATTTTGGCGCTATCAAACCAATCTAAAAACCAATATTCAGTTCTATTGTCGTAAAATCTAATTTCATCAGATGGACCTCCCCAACTTATTTGAAATCTATGATAACCTTCTTGATTGTTAGAATCTGATGCTTCAACAAAATCATAACCCAGTCCATAATATTGCCATTCATCAGAAATTTCATTAGTCCATTTTTCTTCGCCATACCAAGCATTATAGAATCGCATCAAATCTTCTTCTCTATCTTTAAGATTAGATTCAATTCTTTCTGCGCAAGTTTGTTGTTTCATAATTTCCCCCAACCTGATTCAATCGCTGAAGATATCAACTGACTGAAAGTTAAATGTGAGCAAGACATATAATCGTATAACACATAATCGCCATTATCAATTATATCTGTTGCAGCTTTGTATTCATACAAAACAAAATTCTTTGGATTGATATGAATAATTTCTGCGATATGATTTGTTTTTAAAAAGTCAATCATATTGTTTAGTTCTTCAATAGTATATTCCATTTTATTCTCCTGTTTTAGTATAGTATGAGTTAGCACACCAAGGGCGACAATCCCAAGAGTCATACAAAACACCGTCTTTAACGCAAGTCAAATGACTGGTAGTGTGAACGATAAAAGTTCCTGATGATTTGAAATCTCTTAATCTGATTTTTCTACCTCGGTTATTTTTAAGAGGACTATTTTTAGTCCAACCTAATTTTTTCAAATACTTTTCATAAGTGTTTTGATTGTTAGGTAAGTGACCAACCTTCACCGCTATTTCGCATAAATCTTTAAAGACTTGCATATAGTCAAGGTTAGTTGCGTGAGCTATTGCTCTGATAACGCAATCGTTAGTTCTATCTTTTTTTAGTTTGGTAGGGAAATAATTTTCCCTACCGCCAAATGATTTATTAAATTTAATTGCCATTTTTCTCTCCTGTATTATATTCATTGTAAGTTAATTGCATTTGATATGTTCTGTATTGAGAGTTTCTCCAATCAGTTTCAATATCCATATAAACTTCACCTTGAAATTCTGTAAGTTCAATATTTGCAACCTCTTTAACCTTGAAGTGTGTTGAACAAGAATAATCATCACCATATCTTTCGTGTGATGCATATTTTACATCTGTGAAATAAGCAATATGATTATAATTTACAATTTGCCAATCAAGATTCATAGCTTTTGAAATAAGATTTAGAAATTTCTTTTTTTGGTCTAAATCAACCCAACCATTACCATCTTCATTTTCGTAAAAGTTGATTTTGTTTTCTTTAAGTAAGTTTTTAATTTCATTAAAGTTTTTCATGATTTTTTTCTCCTGTTTTAATTTAATCATACCTAATCTTAAAGCCATTTTTTTGAAAAACCAAGAATTATTTTTAATTAATTAAAATTATTTTTAATCATTAAAATTTTCTTTTGATATTTCAAATGCAACTGCCTTTAAAAGTTTCGGCGGTATAAAGACCTCTTTCTCTTTTCGGCTATTCCAAAAACAATATAATTCTTCAGTAGGAATCGTAGCCCTATACACGATTGGATTTTTGCTTCCAAGTCTTTTGCTAAACCATTTTGCTAACTTCTTGTCAATCGTCCAACTAAACCCATTTATATCTCCTTCTACTTGACCTCTATATATCGTAATAACCTTTGATAATTGATGATTTCTAAGGCTGTTTAATACCTCGTGTTCATCGTCAAACATAGTTTCATAAAGGGCTCCAGGTGTATAAGCATTATAGATGATATCTTGAATATCCATAAGAGGATAAACATATTCTAATTCCTCATATATTGCCCTGAATAATTTCCAAAAAACAACGTCATCAAATTTACCTGAAAACCAATCAATAAATAACTGCTGAATTCCCAACTTTTGATACTTGTCGATTTCCTGAAAAAGCTCTGAATACCAATTTATTTTATTTTTATCCATTCGCAATTTTAAAATTAAATCTTTCAAAAAAAAAGAATTTTTTTAATGTTTAAAAATAATTTTGATTTATTAAAAAACATTTTTCATCTTTAAAAGAATAAGAACAAGAATAAACATAAGATTAAAAAGAAAAAAAAGAACAAGGAATAGATACCCTAATACATAAAAAAAAATCTTTTATCTCTTTAAAACTATAATCATTTAGCCATTATTTTTAAAAAACACCCTAATATTTTACATATATATAGATGGACTTAGATAAATTTCTCAAAAGAATAGAACTTGAAAAAGAAAGCATTGATGCTGGACACGAAGCAGTTAATAGGGCTAAAAACTTTCAACTATTCTCTCAAAACAATTTAGAAAACATTATTATTGATACCGATGAAGGAGATAATAATCATTTTTCTGAAAATACTGAACATTCAACATTTGATGAAGCCAACTATAATTTGGAGTATGACTTATGAAAATAATTGAAAAGAATATACACGAACTTATAGAATCAGAATATAATCCAAGACAACTTAGCGAAAAACAATATGAAGATTTAAAAACTTCTTTGCAAGAATTTGGATTTGTAGACCCTGTGATTGTAAATAAAAATCCTGAAAGGAAAAATATCATCATTGGAGGACACCAAAGATTCAAGGTAGCCCAAATGCTCGGTATGAAGAAAATCCCTTGTGTAGAGCTTGATTTGGACCTTAAAAAAGAACAAGAGTTAAATGTTCGGCTTAATAAAAACACTGGAGAGTGGGATTTTGATGTTTTAGCTAATCATTTTGAAGAAACTGAACTTTTAAATTGGGGATTTGTTGAACAAGAATTAGGTATCAAAAAAGCAGATTTAGAATTTATTGCAACTTCTGAAGATAAAAAACTTTTAGAATATCCAGAAGATTTAAACGATAGTGAGATAAGGTTAATTCAATTATTCTTTACCGCAGGACAACGAAAAACTTTTGATAATTGGATTGAAAATTTAAAAACTAAGTATAATACTAAAAACCCAACTGATACTGTAGTAGCTTTTTTAAACGATTTATGAGAGAAATTTTTTTAAAAAAACAAGTATCTGACGAAGAATTTGCTCCATTCAAAGGCGCAATGATTGGTGAAAATAGTTATGATTTGCTTATCAATTATGATTGTGATGTTTATGACGAAGATACTAAAAAACCCTTATTAAAATTTAGAAAAAATTTTATTCCTGCAAATTATGCTAAAGAAGCATATAGTGCCTGCGGAAAAGTAGGGTTTGCTTTAAATAATAGAGGAACTGCTTCAGGAAAACATATTGGATTTACTCAAGAAGTCGCAAAAACAAAAGACGGTCAAACTTATAAATCTAAAACAAGACGTGTAAATGTTGCAAGCGAAGCAGGGGAAGAAATAAGAAAATTAAAAAGTGGAAGTGGCATAGTTGGATATTTTGACAAAACAACACGAACTCCATATTGCAGGCAGACTTCTTTTAATGCAAATAATTTTGAAGATTTTAAAAAATTATACCCTCTTATAAAATTTGTTGATAATGCATACGCAGAACTTGCGCCTGAACATTATGTAAAACAAAGAAAAAAAGCTAACGAAACTAATCAAGATTTTGTTATCAAAGATACCGCATTTACAACAGTGACGGTAAACAGAAATTGGCAAACTGCAGTTCATAGGGACGCAGGAGATTTTCCTGATGGTTTTGGCAATTTAGTAGTTTTAAGAGCAGGAGAATATAAAGGTGGTTATTTTGTGCTTCCTCAATGGAAAGTAGC
>Ga0129351_1001135_pt1 | contig 10413 bp, 17 predicted proteins | sample CPBDNA_8_FD_94423 | JGI IMG/M metagenome (GOLD analysis project Ga0129351, IMG submission 94423) | Freshwater to marine salinity gradient microbial communities from Chesapeake Bay, USA - CPBay_Sum_27_0.2_DNA | ecosystem: Environmental > Aquatic > Marine > Coastal | place: USA: Chesapeake Bay... | reverse complement strand
CACAAAGGATTATCAGTTTGACCCTGAAAATTTAAATACTAGTGATATGGCGTTTAAGGTTATTAAGGAACATTTACCTATATCTAAGAAATATCCTAACCTACGTCCCGAACAAATTGTCTTCTCTACAAGTAGAGATGGTAAGAAGAGGGATGTATATACGTTTAAGATTACAGAGAAGGATTCAACACCTAAAGAAATCGAGGATGCTAAACGTGAGGCACAACGAATAATTGATAGATTAAGTTCCTCTGATATAAATAATTTGGATGTTGAAGATTCGGATAATGTGGGTTATGAACCTATGTTATTTACACCTCCTGTTAAAAACAGTGATGATATAAAAACTGAACCAACTAGAGCAGATAAAGACGAATGTCCTTTGGACCCTAACGGACCTCTTTTATTAAAGGGAAGAAAAGGAGATAGAGTTAAAATCCTACAATTAATGTTAATGGATTGTGGTTATAAATTAGATAAGTTTGGTGCAGACGGAGATTTCGGAAATGAGACGGATGAAGCAGTTAGAGAGTATCAAGAGAATAATGGATTGGTTGTTGATGGTAAAGCAGGACCAAATACTATTAACAGTCTATGTCAATGTCAAACTGAACTGGGTTCTGATGTATGGGAAGATAGTAAGTATGACAATCTGAAAGACGAACTCCAACAACGTGAGAAGAAGGAAGAACCAAAACAAACGGAGACTCCACAACAGGAACCTAAACCAGAAGAATCTACAACAAATGATTCGGGAAAAATTACTGACCCAAATTGGCCAGATGAATATGCCTGTGTTTTAAGAATTAAAGGATTGAATAAATCTACAAACACAGATGGGAGTTCAAGGTATTGGATGGGAAATAGAGAAGATGGTTTTATTAGTTTTTATGGTAATGGTGTGTATTTTTGGGACGGTAAGAGGAATGAATATGATTGTTCCGATATCGAAAAAATGGAGGAGCTTATTCCCGAACTATTTCATTCGAAGTAATAGTTATTTAATATGAACATTCGTTTAACAGAGAGTCAACTACGTTTGTTATTTGAGGAGAAAAACTCTTTGGAGTCCCTCCAACGTCTGATTGACCCAAAGGACTTTATTTTGAAGTATGGACCCGACGATAGTTTCATTATACCCAAGAAGATTACACTAGAGGGAGATGTTGGTGAAATCAGTGTTGGAGTTGAATTTGATAAGATTACATACAAAGGACAAGATATTACTGACTTCGTTTATAACTATGTGTTTACAAGAGATTATGACAGTCGTTTTGTAAGTGTTTATTCACATCATGTCGCAGACATTCTTAATAAAGGAGTCATGAGACTCATTTCTACAACTGTTACTGATTATGATGTTTATTACCCCGGTTCCGTTGGGGATTTGTCCTTTAACTAAGTTCTTTAAAAAACCCTTTGTAATTAATTTTCGAATACTTCTTTTGTTGGGAATAAATCTCTCGGTCTCATTTCTCTAATTGATTTATCTAGGTAATCATCTTCTCCATATACTGTATCTAAAGTTTCTGAGTTAACCATAAATCGAGAAGGGTCTTCTAACACATTATTAGTCACTGTTTCTAAATCGTTCCCTAACGCTTCACTATAATATCTTCCATATTCAGTTACATTCTCAATATAATCCATCTCTATATCCCATTTTGTTGATGGTATGATATCTAATGGACCTTCCTTAAAGTCTCTATTGTAACCTCCGTTATGTAAGAAGTTATTTATTAACATATATAATTTATCTTGAATACCGATTCTAAGTTGATGATTTGGAACATAATCCCAACCTACCAATCTAAAACCTCTTACTGCGTCTTTATATGGTTTTAATTGATTACCAGGTGAGTTTTTTTTCTCTAACTCAAGTTTCAGTTCATTTAACCCTTGTATTTTTTGTAGATATGTGAAGTATACCCTTAACTTCTTTTCAAACTGGTCATCTGTTGGAATATTGTTTTCAGTTAACGTGTTGTAATCTGACGTACCGTGTTTAGACTTGACCGATTCGTGTAGAGACAATATTCTATCTTTATCAGATTTTGATATTTGAAAATTCTTTAACATGTTATTCACTTTTTATCTCTTGTTCTAGAATTAGAATTACTTATGTTACTACTATTACTATTCCCTCTTTGAGTTGGACTAGATAAAGAACCTCTATTAACATTAGTATTAGTTTCTTTTATTCTACTACTATTATTTTGATTACTATTAAATTGAGTGTTACTATTATTTCTCACTCTACTATTACTGATACTACTATTATCTAACTTATTTAATCTGTTATTATTAATATTTGTATTTGTGGTTACTGTATTATTAGTAGTATAACTCTTTCCTCTATTACCACCTACACTTACTCCACCTTGTCTAGGTCCATAATGAGTATTGTGGTTATTTGTTTGTGGTACTACATATGTTGTATTGTAGTTGTAATGCCAATTATAATTGTTATGATACCAATAATTGTTCCAGCCGTAATAAGTTGTAATAGTATAAGTTGGTACATTCCATCCATACCAAAAGTTATTTACAAACCAAGTCCTTACTGGGTATCTATTAAAGTAAAAATTAACATTCCAAAAAGGGTCAAATGCAGTATAAGTAAATGGATAGACGTATCGGTAATTATAAAATCCTACTACCGATATCGGTTGGTAAAATCGTCTTAAATTAGAGGAATAACATAACTCATCATCCGTGGAATAATAAACATCATCAAACTGTCCATAACTAATCGATGATATTCCTAACAGAAAAAATAATAGTATTACTCTAATCCTCATCTTAACAAAAATTATTTAAATAAATTGGTTAATTTATCCCATGCGTTTCCACTAGCATTTGATATTGTTTCACTCAAATCTTTCAAATAATTTTCTACCTGTTCTATTTTACCATTTTCCTCTGCCCATTCATAAATCTTTCCTAGACTTAATAATCCTACTAGTGGGCCAACAACTACAAACGTAGCATGTCCACTTGATGGTGTAATTTGAGTACCATGTGGACCTCTTGCACTTCCACGATTGACACCTCCTCCCGCTGCAGTACCAGGTCCAGTACGACCTCCTCTACTAACGGAGAATCCTCCTCCTCCTACGCCTCCACCACCATCCAAAACACCACCGAATGGGTCAATAACTTGTTCATTTAACTTTAACTTTTTCAGTTTATCCATTTTTCCCTTTAATTCATTATATACTTGTTCGGGGCTCATTTTGGATAATTTATCTCCATACTTTTGTAAAGTATCTAAAAATTTATTAACCTTACCTTCGTCGTCTAAATCTAATACTTTTTTTAATTCTTTTTTTTCTTTTTCTTTGGACTCCATTAACAAACTGTTATTATAAACAGATGTTCCGTGTTGTGGTTTAACAGACTCGTGTAGAGAAAGTATTCTCGATTTCTCATCGTTGGTAATTATAAATCTATTTTTCATGATAATATATTTTTATTATATAAATATATTGTTTATATTGAATCTTCTTCATCTGAGGAATGAAGTGATTTTTATAAACCACGGGGTAAATCCCTGAAAAAATTTTCGGCAAATTTTTCTAAAATTTGAGCTATTTATAGTCGTATGAAAAACACTGACAAATTAAAAGACACAATTCAAACTATTGTTGATAGTAAGTTGAAAAGTTTGAAGTCTTTTTATACAAAGACATATGAAAGGGATGGTGACTTTTCTTCTGACTATAGACTGATGAAATTTTTATCACAGATTGAAAATATTGATAGTGTCGATGTTGAGGACATTTATATTGATGTGTTGGATGGTAAGGAATTCTTGAGTTTTGTCGTGAGGTTGTATGTTGATGGTCCCATTCACGAGTTTAATTATCATGAGTATATGAGGGAGGAGTTCCGAGATGATATCCGTAAATTTGTACCCGGTTCTACCGTCTACGTCCGTTTGTCGACAGTGGAATAAAAAAAAGTTTTTTAAAAATGGATTCACAACAACAAAAAAGAATTAATGACTATTTTAACCGTCCATCGGGAATCATTAAACAAGTTTATCCCATTGTGGGTGAAGTAGAGATTCGTTTTCATAAAGGACTAGGTGGATTGGGTGGTAACGTCGGACACCTTAGAGGTCGAATAGATGAATGGATGTCGGTTGATATTTTTTTAAATAAACATTTTGACTATTTGGATTATTGGGATTTGGATTGGCCATATATGATTGAAAACCATATCATGGGTGATATGGAAAAGTTCTTTAATATGAAAAAACTACCATATAGTGCAGCTGTATATACTCCTAGTCGTGAACGTAAAGGGGTTTATAATTATCTCGGTGGGACTGAAGATTGGGGGGTTCCTTTGATAATCCCTTAATATATTTATTATTGAAGTCGTATGAGAGAAAAACTTAATTCTTTATTAGCTAGTGAGAAATATCAAGAATTCGTTAATCGTTATTTGAACGGTGATTATAACGTGTTTTTTGATTTATTGAAAAAGGAAGGTTTATTGTATGACTATTCTGATGAATTGATGGATACCGTCGGTAAGGAGTATATTGAGTATACGTACAAACAAAATCCTCAAAAAACTATTAAAGTTATTTTAGATTTTTATCCAGATGTTATCCAAAAAGGTAATAAGTATTACCTACGACTCGATGATAAAGAAGATTTAAAGATTTTCTTTAAAAGTGATGATGGAGGTAGGGATTTATCTTCCAAAGATGTTGTACAATATACATTTGATGATTCTTATGAACCATTTTATAATACTGTATATGATATATATGATAACCTAATTTCAGAACTTGATGATAAAAATCTAATCCTTTTATCTAAACTAATGTCAAAAGACTTTAAGGGGAAAAGAATATATCCTTTTACTAATTACTTAAAGAATATCGCAGAGGACCAAGGACATTCGGAATATGTTTCACTCGATGACTATGAAGATGTTTTGGACATATTGGAGAATGATTCAGATTCAACTGAAAGTTTGTTGGATGTTTCTGAGTATGGTGGGGAATTGAATCATATATATGACTTAGCGTACAATGACGTATATAAAGAAGAAATTTACGATAATGTATATTCGGAATTGAAGGAACTTCTAGAAACCGATGTTATTGGTGATTGGTCTTCTAAAAAAGTTAAATCTGCAGACGGTAAAATCCGTACACTACATTACTATGATGTTGATATAACCAACTTTGTTCCATACCTATTCGAAAGTTTATTCGAAGACCCATACTTTGATAATGATTTCGAATATCTTTCTTATTTTGAAAATTTATTAGAATACGCAATTAGTCAAGAAATAATAGAGGGTGGTAGTGCCAACAATAGAAATTATGATTACGTAGACCCAACACGAATAATGGAAAAAGTGAATGATTATTTTAGAGATGAGTATTCCTAAGTTTTTCAACTTCTTCCCAAATCTGTTCCGCTTCCCCTCTTTTAATATCTGATTGTATTCTATCTGTGTGACTTAATCTATATGACTCTTTGATTAACTTATCATATTGGTCAATCAATTTCTCTTCTTCTGTCTTTTTTTTGAAAAATTTTCCAAACATTACAAATGACCTATTTGTTTAACTTAATCCATTTATCACCGTTTTGTCTTATGAAACCACTGGTGATACTTCCAAATATAATGTCTCCTTGGTATAAGCCAACAGGACCCAATGATGTTTTAACTACATATTTGATTCCTCCTCTGTAACTACCTCCTGGTATTGATTCTTCGGGAATAACTTTGATTACTTCACCAAATAAAGTAGATGGTAATCCCTCATCATATTGTAATGATGTTAAGTCTGGAGTCATTGGTCCACCTATATAATCATATATAAAAACTTTATCACCAACCTTTAGTTCGGGATTCTTTTGGTCTTCGGTTATGTTTGAAGTATCTATGATTTGTTCTTCAATTTTACGAATCTTACTTTCATTTAAGTTTCTTGATTGTGCACTTTTTAGATGGGGACCAAATAATATAAAACTATATACCCTTTTCGCTAACTGACGAAAAACCTTATTAACATTATCCATGTCTTGGTCTAAGTCTTTTTCATCCATAAATTTTAAGGTAATCCTTATCATCGCGTCTCTCACAACCTCTCTATTGTCCCATAAGTAAGGGAGTGGGTCCTCTTGTTCGGAAAAGAACATATCGTAGTCTATAGGGAATGTATTGGTCTCTGTGGACCATTCTAATACCTCTCTCGCGAACTCTGATTTGAGTATTGATTCTGGGTCTGTTAGGTAAGGGGATAAATCGGTCACCGCCATATTGTAACGACCAGTTTGTCTGAGAGATTCAATGTAATCTGATAATATCTTACCGTCACCACCCTTCATTACTTTAAGTAAGTCCAAATTATCTACTAGATATTGTAGTTCTTTGTCAAAAGATTCATTCAATTGACTTTTATGTAATGACAATATCCTTTGTTTTTCTTTTTTACTTAATTCGTTCATTACTTTCCCTTCTTCCTAATAATTTCTCCCACACCTCTAATAGCGTCGAAATGACCAGTACCACCATAATCATCTCTAAATGTACCAGCGACGTTACCACCATTATAGTTTTTATCTCCTCCGAGTACATTCTCTCTTGGTACTCCTTTAGATACAACATTTCTTATCATTGATATCCTCTCACTACTTACAGAATGGGGTTCTACAATATACATTTTTGTTTTATCACTTAATAAATCTACAATTCCCCCACTATGTTTTGCACCAGCACTGAACAACACAACAAATGAGTTTGGATTTTGTCTAAGATAATTTTTAGCACTATTTTCGTCATTGTATCTGAATGAAATTACATTAAAATTATCACCCAAAGCACCTTTTAACTTTTCAGTTTGTTGAGAAAGAGATAAATCACCATCTCTATAGTCTAAACCACCGACAAATACAACATCTTTTTTTTCATTGTATTGTTCGTTGTATAAGAATAAAATCGATTTTTTCTCTTGTTCTGTTAATCTGAGTTTCATGATAATATATTATCCCAAACCTCCTTGTTCTACAAGCATAATAATATATTCTTCCAATTCTTCTTTCAACTCATCTATTTTTCTATTAACTGCGTTGAATTTTGGTTTGTCTAACATGGACTCAATGTGGTCATTTATTTCTGGTCTTAATGATTGTTCGAAATGTGTGTTTATAATTTTACGTAAATCTCTAGCGTATGGTTCTGACTCATTCAATATTTTTCTTGTGATTCTTCTTATATCAGATTCTGTAATTCTATGTCTCATAATTTTTTTTTTATATAAATACTTTAAATTAAAATAAAAAACCCACCAATGGTGGGTTTTGATTACTCTTCAATATATCAAATATTAATAATCATAATATTCATAACAATCAATGAGTAATTTGAAGTCGGGTGTCAATGGGATTGAGTCACATATTTCTAGATATATAGTATCACCATTCAAAACTGAGTATCCAGTCTCAAAAGATAGGTCAGGGTCCTTTCCCCAAATATCGAGGTATTTTAGATATACCTTATAAACATCTGGGTCTTTTGAAACCTTAACGGAATAGTTCTTCATACTACCATCCCAAGTGGGTAATGTATACTCAATAACACTACACCCTGTCATCATAGACAAAAACCAAATTAATAATAGTCTATTCATTATACCATAATGTGTTCCCAAGCACCTTCAATTTCCTCTCTAATCTTATCGACATCATAAGTGTCACTATGTAAACAACAAACAATTGTTAATCTATAACGTTCAATAAAATTCTTTTTTTCATTGACATCCTCTAGATTATCGAATTCACCAATCCACCATCTTCCAGCTTCAAAAAGAAAGTCCTCAAACTCATCATAGAATTCTTTATCTTCTTCTGATAATGCATCGTATTCATCTCGAAGTTGTTGATAACCACTCAAGTTATCAGCACCCCACTCACTCATTAGTTGTTCAATGGTGTTAACCATATCTTCATGTAGATAAGCGAATTCCAACATTTCCATTAAATTTCGGTCTAGTCTATCTAACTGACCATTCAAATCATTTTCGTCAATATAAAATCTTTGTCCCATAATTGTTTTTTTTACTTAAAGTATATGGAAAATAAATTTATTCGACAAGATGTTCGATAGGTTAAAAATAAAATTTATTTAAAAAAAGGTTTTGATAAATTTATTATTGTTTAATATAATACTAATAAAAACTAAACATGTTGAACTACCTATTTCTTACCTTATCATTTTTCTCACCGATTGAACCATTTTTTACTCAATTCAACACTAATGGTGGTTGGTTGAGTATGACTGTACAAACTTCAGATTTCGATTGCAATGGTTGTGGTGATTTCAATTTGATATATGAAGATGAAAATTCAACCATCGGTTTTGATGTATTATATGATGGGTATAAACCACCATCTGAGGAACCCACACCAACATTGTTTACGGTATTACCTAATGACGATTTTGTTTCACTTGAAGACTTTAATGGATTGGGGATTCAATCATTTCCTCGTGGTAGTTTAGATTCTATTAAATTGGGTGTTGTCACATACAATGATAGTGTCATGTTGTCTTTTTATATGGGAAATGATTTTCATTCAGTAACTCTACACGATAAATTACTGGGTGTGTTTATTACAATTGACTCATCATCAACATATTCATTTATAACAGAAAAGTATGGGTGGGACGAATTAATTGATGATAGGTTTGTGTTATACTTTCATAGAAATGAAGATGTAACATCAATTTATGATTTACAGGGTTATAACCAAAAAACCACTTACTATAATTTAATGGGACAAGTTATTGACAGTCCAAAAGGGTTATGTATTAAACTAGTTGGAACTAAAGAACCCGAATTGGTTTTTATTAGATAAAAAAAACCATTTTTTTTATATATTATGTTGATAATCTAATTGTAATCTTTTTTGACAATACAAAGTAGTTTTGTATATTCATCATATGAGAAGATTATTAAAAATATTTTTTGTTGGAGGTATAACATATCTCGGACTTATGGGTATATATTTGGGAATGTTAAATCCCACTAATTTATGGGCTTTATTAGGTATAGTTTTGTCTTTACCAGTTTTAGCACCGACTTGTATGTTTTGGATGGGTGTTTATGACCATTGGTTTGGTGACATCAGTGATTACTAATGAAGTATTGGTTAATAATTTTTATATTATTTATAGGTTCTACGGTTAACGCTCAATCACCTTACTTTCATACTTCAAAAGATGATATTGATAAAGTAGCAAAGGAAGATGGTTATAGAGTTTATACAGAAATCAAGATGATAGGTGAAACTATGAATATAATTTATTATCTTACCAAAGGTAATGTAGTAATACGAGTAGGATATCTACCCGAAATGGACTTACCAGCTTTCATACATTACAGAGAAGAGTAGATATTTATAGATATGATACAACAAGGATTATTAATAGTAGGATTAGTTGTAGGATTAACAGGACTTATAACTTACTTTCTTTTAAGAAAAAAATAAAAAATTATATAAACATGAAAAAATTAATATTATTTACGTCGTTAATTTGTCTTATTGGTTTAACATTAACATCATGTTCTTCAACAAGAAACTGTGGTGGAAGTTATAAATCAATGGGACAAGGTATTCACAAAAAATAAAGTTTAATATTTGTTAACGTTATACTTTTTTTATTTAAATAATTTTATATTTAAATGCATATCACATTCATATGTGTGAGAATAAACAAAAAAAAACAAGTTAGGTTATGAACAAATTATTTTTAATGTTCGCGATGGTTTTGACTGTAATGGTTTCTTGTACTACAAGCACTGGTGAAGGTGAAGTTGTTGAAGGAGAAGTTGTGGATACAACTGTTGTTGATAGTGTAGAGGTTGTTGATTCAACTGTTGTTGTTACTGAGTAACATCCTACAAAATAGTATATATAAAAAACCCACCATACGGTGGGTTTTTTAATTATAATTCAAATATTATTTATCCTTTAGCGTAAATTCTTAATCCATCTAGTGCATCTAAAAGGTCATTTCTGAAATTTTTAAATAAAGAAACTATTTTTTTACCCCTTTCAACATCACCCTCATCTCCTTCAACTATATCTAATAAAAGAGTTAAAACCGAGTCACCTAGTTTTGGACCGATACCCTCAGTATCTAATAAATTTAGTATTTTAAGTAATTCTGCTTCGGTTCCAGTTCTTTGATTATAAGCAGATACAATACCTTCTTTTGTTACTTCGTCATAATCATTACGGTCCGTGATAGGACCTCTTTGTTCAGACAAACCTAATCTTACATCTGCTGGAAATCTTTGTTCTCTCTCATAATCTTTTTCTCTCGATGTTAGAGAGTCTTCCTTAGAACTATCATTGGGTAGAATTATAAAACCATGTT
>Ga0129351_1001134_pt1 | contig 10417 bp, 13 predicted proteins | sample CPBDNA_8_FD_94423 | JGI IMG/M metagenome (GOLD analysis project Ga0129351, IMG submission 94423) | Freshwater to marine salinity gradient microbial communities from Chesapeake Bay, USA - CPBay_Sum_27_0.2_DNA | ecosystem: Environmental > Aquatic > Marine > Coastal | place: USA: Chesapeake Bay... | reverse complement strand
TATTGAAACTAGATATGAAGAAGAATCTAGAGAAGTATATAGTCATAGCACTATTACCTTTTGGGAAAATGGTGTAGAAAGAACTTTGAGGTATACTAGATAATGTTTTGGAGAGTGGGCAGGACGGTAATGCAGCGGATTGCTAATCCGTACTACGTGTTTAAGCGTAGAGTGGGTTCGACTCCCACACTCTCCGCCATTGCTTTTCTTATGTTGTTGGTTTCAAATGCTAGTGCGTATGAAAATGAAATTAAGTTTTTAGAAAAATATGTTCCTGTAGAATGGAATGGCTACTATTGTGGTACTAAACTTAATTACAATACAGTTTACTTGCCGTTAGCGAATAAAATAGAAATTTGTTCCAACAACATAGTAGAAAAGTTTGGTAAAGACAATCTTTATGAACATATCTTAAACGGACTATTTCATGAAGCAATACATCTAGCACAAGATTGTAAAGCAGGTTTTAATAATAAACAAATGTATGTGCTTGATGAAAATAATGTTAAATATATTCCTGTTAAGATAAAGAATATATATAACAAAATAGATTATGAAATTGAAACAGAAGCAGATATGTATGAAAATCCTAATGCACTGTCTTATGTTTCTAAATATTGTAAGCGGGTATAGTATAATGGTATTATCGCAGCCTTCCAAGCTGAGGATAGGAGTTCGATTCTCCTTACCCGCTCCAGAGCTGGCATAGCTCAGTTGGTAGAGCAACTGATTTGTAATCAGTAGGTCCGCGGTTCGAGTCCGTGTGCCAGCACCAGAATTAGGAAGTTGAATGGAAATCATTTGGCATATTTTGTTAACCGTATGTTTGGGGTCGACTTGTATCGAACAAGACATACAGTGGTTTGACACTAAGGCAGAATGCGACGAAATACTAAAAGTTTACACAGATATTCCAGCAGACGGAGATTGGGATACTGTTGAATATGTATGTAAGCCAGTAGGCTCAACTTCTACTTAGCCCCGGTGGTGGAACGGTAGACACGCTGGTCTTAGGAACCAGTGCTGAAAGGCGTGAGAGTTCGAATCTCTCCTGGGGCACCAAATTTATCTATCCAAAATAGGTTGACTTTTAGCACAAAAGACGTATACTGTAATATAGACTTAAAAATAAGGAGTACAGGCAAATGCAATTAACACTACGCAAGGCAAATAAAATTCAAAACGCAATCCTTGAGATGATCAAGGGTTTAGAATTCAAAACTCTAGTAAGAGTAAATGAATTCGAAGATATGAACGAGCAGATCGATGCCGTTCATGATGAGTTCTTTACTCATCGTTTGACTCGCGATAAACTCGTGGGTGCATTATACGAGATCCGCAAGGCGGTTGCTCGTGCAAACGCAGACAACATGGTCAACGATATGTTGGCAGATGTTGCAATGCTGGAAAAGCAAATCCAGTTTGTCAGCACTTATGCTGATCAAAAGCCTCGCGAAAGTGATGCTGTGATTAACGGCAAACTTGACAAGCTCAAGAAAGCCAAAGACGACTACTACCGTAGTGACGAAGTTTCAACTGGCATCTTCTCTAAAGAAGAAGTCATTGAGTTCAAGCGTGAGCTTGCTGAACTCAAACGTCAGAAGCAGGACTTGCAAGATAGTCTGCTTGAGCTCAATGTGCAGACCACTATTGAGCTAGATGAAGAAACTGAAAGGTTCCTTCAAAGAGCTGACGTTCTCTAGTTTTGGTGGTTAGGCTCTTCGGAGTAAATCACCCAGAAGTGGAAGTGAGACGAGGATGGGCAACCGGTAATACATTTTGCATTTTTTGCAAAACGGGTATTGCATAACATATAGGTATTGAAACCGATGTGTGCCGGTGTGTTCCAACTTTAGTAAATTTGCACTTTGTTAGTTGGGAATGAGCAGGCTTTCTGCACTTTGTTGTTTGTAGATTGCTTGGGGAGATGCCATAAAAAGCTATCCTAAATGCACTTTGCATTGTTCATTACTTACACTTTCTCTTCTGTTTTTTTAAAAAGAAGTTGACATTCATAACAAGAAATAGTATATTAAAAAAATAGTTAGTCGGTGCGGTGCAGTTGGAGTGGCACACTGGTCTCCAAAACCAGGATTAGAAATAATCAGGGGGTTCGAATCCCTCCACCGATGCCATTCTGCTACTATATGTCCATTTCTGGTTGACAATTATTTTGTACGGTGCTATATTATAATATATAATTAATAGTGAGAGGCATACATGAGAACACAACCACAAGATATTATTTCTAAACTTGAAGCAGATAATTCACGTTTGGGCAAAGAAGCAATACTCAAATTAGCACACGAAGAAGGATTACCAGAATTTTTTGAGGGTCTTACAATGGCACTTGACCCACTGGTAACATTTGGAGTTAAACAGGTTCCTACAAAAGATGAAGTAATTTCTGCACAAGGTTGCGAATGGAAAATTTTTAAAGAACTTGCAAACAAACTTATTGCAAGAGAACTTACAGGACATGCGGCACGAGATGCTATTAATCTTGTAATGAGTTCAGCAACAGCAGAACAGTGGAACGGTTGGTACCGTAGAATTCTTATTAAAGATTTACGTTGTGGTGTAAGTGAAAAAACAGTTAATAAAGTAGCACCAGGTACTGTGCCTGTGTTTACATGTCCACTTGCACATGACAGTGCAAACCATGAAAAGAAAATGGTGGGTAAAAAACAAATTGAAATTAAACTAGATGGTGTAAGAGTTATTACAATTATACGAGGTAACAAAGTAGAAATGTTTAGCCGTAATGGTAAACAGTTTCATAACTTTGGTCACATCATTTCGGAGATTGAAGAAGTTATTAAACAAAAGCCTGCACCTTATGATCTTGTATTAGACGGAGAAGTAATGAGTGCTAACTTCCAAGACCTTATGAAACAAGTGCATCGCAAAGACGGCAAGCAATCTGATGATGCAGTACTACACTTGTTTGATATGTGTCCGCTTGCAGACTTTCAAAAAGGTATTTGGGACAAAACTCAATCATTTAGAAGTCAAGCAGTCAAGGCTTGGGTAGAGCAGAATGAAAGCATTTTAAAGCACGTACAAGCACTTGAATGGGAAGAGGTAGACCTTAGTACTCCCGAAGGTCAAGAACGCTTTGTAGAGCTTAATAAAGCGGCTGTAGACGGTGGATACGAAGGGGTTATGATCAAAGATATAAATGCTCCTTATGAATGTAAAAGAACACATGCATGGTTGAAGGCGAAACCCTTTATTGAGATCACACTAAAAGTTGTTGCGGTTGAAGAAGGCACAGGCCGTAATGAAGGAAGATTAGGTGCCATTATTGTAGAAGGAGAAGACGATGGATACAATTATCGCCTTAACTGTGGGAGCGGTTTCACTGACTCTCAACGTGATGAGTACTGGACTGAACGTGCTAGTCTCATTGGTCAGCTAGTTGAGATTAGAGCAGATGCTAGAACGAAGTCTCAAGATAGTGAAACGTATAGTCTTAGGTTTCCGAGGTTCAAAACGTTCCGCGGATTTGAAGTCGGGGAGAAAATCTAACGTAGTGCGTTGGGATTTAGAAAGCGAAGGATAATGAGAGAATTTATTTACAATAGTTGGAATGGTGTAATGAATCACAACAAGAATCCATTACGTCATATACCAGACTTTAATACACGACACATGGTGATGCAGGTACTTGCATGGATGTGGTGTATTGCTTTTAGTTTAATTGTAGGTAGTTGGACAGTGTTTGGTGTTAGTGCAGTAGGACACGTTGTTCTACTTGGCGCTATTGCTATTACTGTTGGAACATTTGAAACTGCAAAACGCAAACCATATCTGTTTGGCAGTTATCATTCATATGGTAGACAAAGAGGTTACACTATCTATCATGATAAAAAAGGTAATCCACACAAGGTTTACTTTGATGATAATGATCCAGGCGGAGAACACGCATAATCCAAAAAGTTATTGACTTTTACACTTTCTAATATATACTGTATATTTTAGTAGGAGATTAAAATGGCATTTACTGCACTTAAAGGTGTAAAGACCAAACGTAAACAACCTAGAGCAACCGCACGTATTAAACGCGGAGCCAAACTAGCTGAACCTAGTTGGGAAGGTTGGGAAGAATGGACAGGCGAGCAATACCATAGAGCTAAAGACGCCGCAAGAGCTTGGTACTATGATAACTTTAAGCCACAGGATTTATATCCTAGTGTTTGGATTTGGATGAAAGAACAGGATTATTCTAAAGAAGATATTAAAAACGCAAAATCTGCACCTGCACACACTTTAAGTATTACAGCCGCTATTGTAGCAAAAATGCTACTGCGGGGTATGCCTGCTTACAATGAAAAACATGCAAAGTATTGGGAAAGCCTTCCTGGCACTATGGGTGAACTTGCTCCTAGTACACAATTCTTAAAAAAGCGTATCGAGGATGCTATCAAAGAAGGCAGTACTGTTGTAGAAGAAAAACAGGAAGAAGAGAAAGAAAAGAAGAATGTATATGTTCCAAGTATCCAAGAACGCATTACTGAACAATCTAAGAGGGCAGCAGAAAAGATTGACGAATGGTTAGAAGACCACTACAAAGGCGATGTAAAATTTAATCCAAAAGGATTTGATGTTAAAAAACATTTTGCTGAATATAAAGTTACCCAAGCACATGCTAGGAAAATAAAAGATTTTTATGAATCTGAACTTGCTGAATATAGAGATGTTTTAAATATTCCTACCGCAGGGCAACTTAAAAACATGGACGAAAAAGAAGCCGATCTATGGGAACAACTTAAAGAAGGCTATAGTAACAGTACAAAATCAGAGGTAAAACAAATTATAACTGCTTTAGAAGTAGTAATGGATGCTTGTGACTTTATTATTGAACAATCAAAAGCAAATAGAAAAACACGTAAACCTAAGCCTAAAAGCGCAGATAAATTAGTTGCTAAACTAAAATACAAAAAGCAAGACGATAAATTTAATATTGTCAGCATCAATCCTACAGATATTATAGGAGCAAGTGAGGTTTGGGTGTTTAATTGTAAAACACGCAAACTAGGCAAGTATGTTGCAAAAGTAATAGATCCGCTAGGTGCTGGCAGAGAAGGCAGTGGGTTAAGTGTAAAAGGCACTACTATTACACAGTATAATGAAGAAGAAAGTGTACAAAAGACACTGCGTAAGCCCGAAGAACAACTTAAAGAGTTTAAAGGTGCTGGTAAAGTAAAATTAAGGACATTCCTAGAAGAAATTAAGACCACAGACACAAAACTTAATGGTAGGATCAATCCTGATACGATACTTCTTCGCTTAAACTGATAAATATTAGTATGAGCAATATCCATGACATACGAAATGGCTTGACAGCCCTATCAGAAGCAATAGACGCATTACAAAGTCAGCCTTCTCCTCAACCCGAAATTTTAGACCGTCAATTAAGCGGTAACAAAATTAACGGCGGAATGATTACAAATTTCAAATCCGTTGGTATAAATGATGAAGCAAAAAAAGTAGCACTTACTGTACACAATGACGGTATTACAGTTAAAGCAATAAATGTTCAGAGCGTTGAAAATGATCTACTTATCAAAGGTGCATTAAATGTTACCGGAGAAATTACAGCTGAAAAATTACATGTTAATGAATTGAGTGCAGATATCCGTAACGAAAGAACTACACCATTAGAATTCAAAGCAGAAAATAATTCACTTGGTGGAAAAGGATTGATCTGGACTGGATTAGATTATACAAAACAATTTGTTTTTAGAGATACTCCTAATAGACTTTGGAGTAGTGAAGATATTGATATTGATCGCGACAAGGTATATAGAATAGAACGACTGCCTGTCCTAACACTAAACAGTTTGGGTAATAGTGTTACACAAAGTAATCTTCAAACAGTAGGAACCCTTCAAGGACTTAGTGTAGAAGGTCGTGTTAATATAGATAATTTTGTATTTTGGGATAGTGATAGTGAAAGATTAGGTATTGGAACTGATAGTCCTAATGCTATGGTTTCGATAAAAAATATTGATCATGAGTTTATTATTGATAATACAGAAGATAAAAAATTCAAAGTTGGCACTTGGACTACTAGTGCATTACAAATTGTTACAGATGACACTACACGGGTTGAAATTGGTACAGACGGTACTGTAACTGTAAATAATAAAATGAGCGTTGTTGGCGGGTTAGGGATCGGAGTTAAGAATTTCCCTTCAGATGTAGATATTACTACTGCTGGACCTGTTAGAATACAAAACAAAAAATTTGAAGTTGGTAATAGTATTCCTGTCAACGGGTCATACAATAAAGGTGACATTATATGGAACGACAACCCAGTACCGACAGGACACGTTGGATGGATTTGTATAAGAAATGGTTCTCCGGGAGAATGGAAACTTTTCGGACAAATTCAAAATTAGAAAATCAAGTGAACATTTGGAGTATGAGTGCAAGAGTTTTGCCAGTGCTATCAATTCTAATGGCTGCAATTTTATATCTTGTAGATGTTAACACATACACCCAAATGTTTTTTATGGGCGTGGCATTTATGTTTCTTGCTGTTAGTATCACTTGGTGGTGGTGGGTGATGTACGCTATAAAAGATATACATAAAAATATTAACATATCTATAAGTCAATTTGACAATATAAGAAAAGATATCAATCAACTACGCAAAGACATCAAAAAGGTAAAATAAATGCTGGTTATCGGAAACGGTGAAAGCAGGTGCGATATTAATCTAAGTGAAGTTAATACAACCAAGATCGGTTGTAATGCTATAGTGCGAGATTTTTTTGTTGATCATTTAGTATGTGTTGACCGTAGGATGGTAGACGAAGCAAATAATCATTATCAAAATAATTTTAATTTTTTGTATACTAGAGAAGACTGGTTCAAAGAACGTAAGGACTATAAGAACATAAACTGTGTTCCTGAATTACCTTTTGATAGACAGGTAAGAGCAGATGATCCATTTAATTGGGGGAGTGGTCCTTATGCTGTTCTTGTTGCTGTAAATGTAAGTAAGCAAAAAACAATAAAATTACTAGGATTTGATCTATATAGTCAAACTAAAAAAGTAAACAATGTTTACAAAAATACCAATAATTACGATTCTGCAGAAAAAAGTGCAGTAGATCCTAGATATTGGATATATCAAATAGGAAAAATATTTGCATATTTTCAAAAAATAAATTTTATTGTGTATAATTACAATGAATGGATCTTACCAAAAGAATGGCAATATCCAAATGTTTCACTTGACAACCTTAATAATTTGTAATATAATAAGTAACATATATTAGGACTTGGCGTCAACCCTACTAATTCTGCCGCCACAATTATATAGGAGATAATTATGGCATATTACAGCACAAAAACATACGGACACAACATTGGACTTTCTGCAGTCTTCCGTCAACCTAACGCAGATCATTCACACTGTCATCTACTACATGGATATAGTTTACAATTTAAATTTACTTTTGGTTGTTCAGATTTAGATAATAAAAACTGGGCTGTAGACTTTGGTGGACTTAAACCTTTAAAGGCTTGGCTAGAAGATAACTTTGACCACAAGACATGTGTAGACATTAACGATCCTCACAAACAAGACTTTTATAATTTACAGGATAAAGATCTATGTGAAGTAAGAGAGTTTAATGGTGTAGGTGCAGAGAAATTTGCAGAACATGCATGGCGCTTTGCTGATACCCTAGTTAAAGAAATGAGCAACGGTCGTTGCTGGTGTGAATCAGTTGAATGTGCAGAGCATGGTGCAAACAGTGCAATTTACACCCCCTTTCAAGTACAGAAGATGTCGTTTGTAGATGGCTAAGATAGATAAGTCAAAATTCACCAAACAAGAAATTGCAGAGATTAGAGAGAATAAACGCAAACGCAAATTAGAAAAAGAATTTGTTAGAAAGCAAAAACTCTATAGCGGTAACAGTAATTCGTGTGATAAAAATATTCTAGTATTAAAACACGGTACCAAGTACAGTGTAGACTATGTCAATAAAATGTATAACATGGTCAAAGCTAACATGAGCTATGATTTTAATTTTTATTGCATAACCGAAGATCCTATAGGATTAAATCAAAATATAAACGTATTACCTTTACCTCCTACTCTTGCAGTATCAGGCTGGTGGTATAAACCTTATATTTTTTCGGCAGACTTGCCTATTGAAGGTACTATTTTGTATCTAGATCTAGATATGGTTGTAGTAGCACCTATAGATAGACTGTTTGATTTTTATCCCGGCCAATATTGTGTCATAAGAGATTTTACTAGATCAATGAGACCTAATTGGGAAAAATATAACAGCAGTGTTGTCAGGTTTGAAAAAGGACAACTTGATTATGTTTGGAAGAAATTTCAAAGAGAGAATACAAACATCATGCGTAGACACTTTGGAGATCAAGACTATTTGTATGAAGAAACAAAAGACAAAGCAAAAATATTTCCTGATACTTGGATTTTAAGCTGGAAGTGGGAAGTTCGAAAAGATCGAAGATGGAAGCCAGGTGGAACTAGAGGCAATAGAGAATTAGCAACCATAGAAGATGTTAAGCCTCCTGCAGATTGCTGTATAGTTGCTTTTCACGGGGATCCAAATCCGCATAGATGTAAGGATCCATTTATACTTGACAAATGGAAATAAAGAAGTTAATATGGATTTAAAGTTTACAACTGCCGGCGATTTTATGAAACAAACACCCAAACGAATAGGCTTTGCATGTAAGTACATGCACCCAGATCAAACACAAAAGAAAAAGTTACTAGAAGAAATTCAACGACCATTAAACACTCGTAGTACTACAGTGCAATGGTTAAATAGACAAACAAAGGATGTTGCAGAACAACGCCTGTGGGATATTATGGTACACAATATCAAGTCATACGAAAACTTGATTAGATACGTAGGGAGTTTACCAAATGAATTACGAATGGTTAGATTGGGAAGTGACGTCTTACCTGTTTATACTGAGCCTACTTGGTCTTATTTCTGGCGCAAGCCTGATGTACGACAATATTGCGAAAGGCATTTTGCTCACGTCGGCACAACGGCTCGTGAACTTAATGTTAGGATGTCTATGCATCCTGGTCAGTTTACTGTACTTGCGTCAGATAATCCTGATATCGTAGAGAGGAGCATAGAAGAATTTGAATATCACACCGATGTCATCCGCTGGATGGGCTATGGACGCACATTCCAGGATTTCAAATGTAATGTCCACATATCGGGTCGACAAGGTCCAGCCGGTATCAAAGCAGTCCTCCCAAGATTATCTCAAGAAGCGAGAAATTGTATTACCATTGAAAACGATGAGAACAAGTGGGGGCTCGAACACAGTCTCGAACTTGTCGACCACTGCGCACTCGTTCTTGACATACACCATCACTGGTGCCGTGAAGGAGAATACATTCAGCCCACCGACGATAGATTTGCTCGCGTGATAGACAGCTGGCGTGGTGTACGTCCTGTAATCCACTACAGTGTATCTCGTGAAGATGTGCTTGTTAACCAAGCAAAAGGTAAAAAGCCTAATATGGAAGTCCTACTTGAATCAGGCTACAAGAAAGCAAAACTTAGAGCTCACAGTGATTACATGTGGAACCGTGCTGTTAATGACTGGGCATTAAAATTTCTTGAGTATGCAGATATTATGGTAGAGTCTAAGGCAAAGAATCTAGCAAGTATAAATTTATATAAATACTACGTAGGAGCAAAATATGAAAACTCAAGGAATAAAAAAGAACTTAAAGTTGGATAAAATTAGGGGCATAAGAGTAGATACTGGTCCAGTTACATATGTTCCGGTAAAAAAAGAAGAAAAATTTCCAGAAGTTCAAAAAATAAGAAAAATTAAACAAAACAAAACTAGAGACGGGTTAAAATATTAATGAAATTTAACGATTTCAAAAGATGTCCGCGAACTAGTGCTAGACTATGTCAATGCGAAAGTTTATCTTCAATCTCAGAAGCAGACAACAAGTATCTTATCGCTCAGTGTGTATTAGAACACAGTGATGTTGTTAAAGGTAACATCGTTATGATGCAAAAATCAGCAGGCGGACCTACTGTAATTAAGGGCACAATTATAGGACTAGAACCAGGAGAACACGGATTCCATATACACGAATTTGGTGATCTAAGCAAAGGTTGTGAAAGTGCCGGTGCTCATTATAATCCAGATGGAGTTGATCATGGGGATTTGGAACAAGGACACGTTGGCGATCTTGGCAATATTACTGCTGACGATAGTGGTACCGCTAATATTAAAATTGTTGCAGAACGTATAGATCTTGTAGGAGAACGAAGCGTAGTAGGCAGAAGTTTTGTAGTACACAGCAATACAGACGATCTAGGCAAAGGCGGAGATGAAGAAAGTTTAAAAACAGGAAATGCAGGAGATAGACTCG
>Ga0129351_1001133_pt1 | contig 10419 bp, 6 predicted proteins | sample CPBDNA_8_FD_94423 | JGI IMG/M metagenome (GOLD analysis project Ga0129351, IMG submission 94423) | Freshwater to marine salinity gradient microbial communities from Chesapeake Bay, USA - CPBay_Sum_27_0.2_DNA | ecosystem: Environmental > Aquatic > Marine > Coastal | place: USA: Chesapeake Bay... | reverse complement strand
ATCTTTGATCTTGCTGTTTTCTTAGTTCTTCATCCCTAATATTTTTATCTCTTGTTGCATCTTCATCTGCTTTATCCATTGCTGCTTGTTTTAATTTATTATTATGCTCTTTTCTTTGCTTATTAATTTCATTTATAGTACTAGAATCACAATTATTATCAGTTCCAAAAACAGTACTAAAATTTTCTTTAATACTGTTGTTTAATTTTTTTAAAATATCCATTTTAATATAATATAATATATTTTTCAGCAAAATAAATATATTTTATATTTTATTTTTTAAATAATTAATTTTAATTTTAAATAATTAATTTTAATTTTAAATAATTAATTTTAATTTTAAATAATTTAATTTTATTTTTTTAAATAATTTAATTTAATTTTAAAATTAATAGGTAAATTATACATTTTATTCATATGGATTAAAGTATCATTTATTTCATTAGTTACTTTACTTATTATATTATTATCTTTGTCATTAATTATCAAATATTTAATAAAAGCATTATTTTTTCCACTGCGTTTACTATTAAATACCTTAATAATATAAGATTCTAAATTATCTTTTATAGTATTATTAATATCATCTGGCATCATATGTATACTTATAGCACATAAATCATTCTCTGTACATCTATTATTATCAATTTGTAATTTAATTAAATTATCAATTTCACTTTCTAATATTTTAATGTAATTGTAATGAAATAGAGCTAATAAATTATTTAAATCGTCATTTTTTTGTGAAATATTAAGATAATCTTTTTTTTTCATATTTAAATAGTCTTTTAATCCTGATAAATTAATATAATTATGAGGTATATAATCATCATTAATATTATTTGTAAAATTTTCATTAATATTTTGATCAACATTTGTAAAATTTTCGTTTACACTAATGGGGTCACAATACCCTTTTTCTAATTCATCGCTGTCATTTTTAGTATAACACCAGATACCGTTTTCATCATTATCTGGATTTCTACAAAAATTAGAATTTAAATTCCTATAATCTGAATTATTGGTATCCTCCCATGCTACACATTCTTTTCCATCCCTTGTTATATTTTGAAAACCTTTATAATCTGATTGATCTTCTTTGTTTATTTCTTCTTGTATATCAATAGGATTACAATATCCATAAGGAAAATCTACATCATCTCCAGTTTCAGTTGTATAACACCAAATACCTAGTAGATCATTATCTGGATTTCTACAATAATTATGTTCACCTAATCCTGCCGAAGGATAATCTTCTAGTAATTCTCTTGATCTAGGATTTGGCTCACCAATACTCCAATTTTGACATATTTTACCATCTTTAGTTCTATTTTGTATTCCTCTATAGTCAGTTTGATAATGATTATCAGTGTATTCTAAACTTTTTTTTTGTACATCATTTAATTGACTAGTATCAATAATATCATTTGTGAAATCATTCTCAAAAGTATTTAAATAATTTTTAGCAGCTATTAGGGCTTCATATTTAGATTCTGTTTTTTTTTTAACAATAGCTGCATCTGAAATAGATTCTTCAATTGTAGGGACTATTGGCTGGATAACTTCTTTAGTATATTCTGGCATTTTGGCTAGATTAATTCCATTTTTTCCACCTATTTCTATAAATCCAAAATCAATATTTAATGAAGGTACAGTATTTGTTAAAGAATTACCTGTTAATTCTAATTGATCTTGGGTTAAACCAATTACAGTATTTTTACACTTTAGAGTTGTTTGTTTATTACTGCTAAATTCATTAATTTTAGAAATTCGGAAAGTACCAGGTTTTTGATAAAAATTTTTACCTAATTTATCTTGATCTATCGCAATTAATGATAAACATATTTTTTTGTTATTATGTCTAATCTTATTAATAATAATACTAGCAATATAATATTTGTTTAATTCTATATTTGTAATTGATGGATCTAAATCCATACCATACTCTAAGTCTATTAATTTATTAATTAATCTTAAGTTAAAAACTTGTTTAGTAGAATTGTTATTTTTTTCTATTAATCTAAGTTCATAAATATCATTATCTAATATTGTACCATAATTTTGGGTACTACTTGCTACAAAATTATTTACTTTAAAAATAAATAATGAATTACTGAAATCATATCCATCTTTAATTGTATCATATTCTTTATCATTATTAATAAATTTAAATTTAGATGGAGTAATAACTATTGGATTTTCAAAGCTATCAGCTTTAAATAAATTTAGCGATATTATTAAAGATGGCCCCACACCTGTATCTGAGTCTTTTTGAATACCAATTGATATATCATAGTAATTACTTTTTACTTCTTTAATATCTTTAAAAAAACCGTACCTAATTTTTTTATCAATTACTATTGAACTAATACTTTTTGTACCATAATTTAATAAATATATATCTCCACAATTATCATTATTAAATAATTCTACACTTTTTTTAGATAAATTATCTATTAAAACATAAATAATTAATATTATTAAAAAAAATGTTACATATTTAATAATATCTTCAAATTTTATTTTACGTAATACATTTTTGATATTATCCATATTATAGATATAATGATAAAAAAAGTTTAAAAAAAAAGACAAAAAAAGAGTTTATTTTTTTACTATTATTATTATTATTATTATAATATTAATTTATATAAATCCTACTTCATTTATATAAATCCTACTTCATTTATATAAATCCTACTTCATTTATATAAATCCTACTTCATTTATAGGAAATTTAAATTTATAATTTAGTGTTTTTGCTTTTATATACGGATATAAAGCAATATAAGGTGGCATACGAGGCCAAAGTTTAAAGATAAACTCTCTGCGTTTGTTCACACTACCAAAGCTGTTAGTAACATACGTTTTTTTTAATATTATATCGTGACAAAATAGTAGTTTGTCCTCAGGTGAGTCCAGAGGTATTACAAGTATGTTATACCTTAGACTTTCTGGACAATAATCAAAGCCATCAGTAGATCCTAATGATCTAATTTGACCACCAATTAGATTACTGGCATTTTCATATTTATGATTATCATATGTATTACTATTATTAACAGTATTCATAAAAGGCCCATCTTCAGTAGGGGATTCTGCAATATCTATAGTATGATAGTCACCAAATGATTTTTGTCTAATTCCAAAAATTATTCTTCCGTTTAAATTAGGAACTGTAAATTTATCTGTAATTTCAATATCATTTTTATTTACTTCTAAAAATCTATATAATTCTGGATAATCAATTCCACGATGTTCATTGCCATCACATCTTAACCAGCAATTATTATTTTCTAATTTATAAGGAAAATATCTAATTGCTCCAACTGGTTCAATATTATGAAATAATTTAAAGGTATTATCTTCTGTCTCAGCAGATTTTTCATCTATAATTTCAAAATCTAATTTTTTAAAAATTTTATCAATCTTTTTATCTATTCTCTTATACAAAAATCCTTTAGAATATTTTAAAGATAAATTACCCTCTAAAATATTATCATTCATACTTTCTATAACTTTAGGATTACTATTATTTATCTTTTGATTATCATATTCAATATTATTGTATACTATTAAATAATAAAGCAATATTATAATTAATATTAGAATTATAGTATTTTTTAAATTAATAACATTTTTCATATTGATATTAATATTACATATTATTTAGATAAATTATTTTAATAGATAAATTAAATTTAAGAAATAAATTTAATTATATTAATTAACATTATTTAATTATCATATGTAATTTTATATTTTCTATTTTTTACTTTCATATATGGTATCAAATTAATATGAGGAGGCATATTATTAGGCACTGAACACATCTTTATCCCATAATCAGGTTCTGTTTTAACAGCAAATAAATCATCAGAAGGACACCAATCAGAACCTCCTTTTTCTAGTGGTTTAAACATAATATTACCTGATTCTACAGTATTAAATGCCTGCCCATTAGAATTATATACTGAATCTGTATTTTTATTATCTTTTACGTTTACTGTTCCAGCACCAACTATTGTTCTTCCAATTAAATTTGGTTTATTAATAGCTTGATTTTGTATATTAAAATATTCAAAGAATTCTGGATAGTCCTGTTTTTCCATATTTCCCCCATTACATTCTACCCAGTATGTATTATTTGTATCAGAATTAGGATTTTCATAAAAAAAGGCTATCATTCCTAATGGTGATTCTTCATCTAATAAATCCATAGCATTATCTGAAGATGAAGCAATTAATCTAATTGTTTTCATTCTTTCTTTTAATATAGTATCTATTATATTATTAATATTTGTTTGTGTTTCAGATGTAGTTAAATCTCCTGATGAATCAAATTTATCAATTATTTTTTTAGTTGATAAAATTCTTTGTATTAAAATAAATATTAATACAACTATTATAATTATAATTAAGCATTTATTAGTATCCATTATTACTAGTATTAATTTAAAATTAGAAATAAAATTAATTTAAATAATTATAAAAATATAAAAATTAACATGTTGTAACATTATCAATTATTGAAAATCTTTGCTTTGGTTCTAAAGTACATGGTTCTATAGTTAATCCATTTTCATTCAATGATAAACATTGTTTATCTTTATCATTAGTATTAGCTTTATTATTTACATTAATAGGTTTTAATATGTTAAACCCATAATTTATAAAATCACTATTAGAATTTACTTTATCATTATCTGAGTATACATTGTTATTATATGTACCTTTATCATTTATTTGATGTATTTTAAATTGTTGTTGTGGATTTTGAACATTACAATGTGTAAATGCATATTGATTAGTTGATCCTTTATTATCTACAACTTGATTATAAGATAGACATCCTCCATTTCCAAAAACCATATAATTTTTTTTATATTTATCATTAGTTTTTTGATCTTTACCTGGATAAACATTTAAAATCTGACTGTTATCATATGATTTAACACCATGAATTTCGTTTGATGTTTTTTTATTTGATAATTTATTATTTTTAAATCTTAAATATTCAAGTTTAGCCATATTTTTTTCAAGATCATCAATTCTCATATCTTGAATATCTTGCTCTATTTTATGTTTAAAATTTTTTATTCTTGAAGGATCTTCAATTAAATCTAAAATTTCTTTATGTTCATTTACTATTTTTTGACTATGTCCAGGAGAATAATATTTTAAATCATCTATTTCTTTTATTGTATTTACTATTTCTTTAGCCTTTTTTCTATTATTATCTACTAATTTGACTAGTTTTTGATAATTTTTATTTTGTGTTCCTAATATTCTATATTTATTTTCTCTTTCTTTTTGCATTTTTTTTTTTAAACTTGTTTTTTCATAAATTACCGAATTTTCTCCTCCAGGTTCCATATTATTTATACAATCATCATATAAAACACACGTTCCAGCATTAGGTCCATTAGTATTTCCTTTATAATAATATTGGAAGTAATTACAATCTGATCTATTATTACATTTTTCAAAACATTTTTTAATAGTTGTATTTTTTACATTTGTTATTTGATGATCTGAATTACATCTATTTTCACCCGTTAGTTGTTGATGATCTATTATAGAATCTTTTAATATATACTCATTTTGTTGTACAATATCAGTATCTAAAACATATGGTTTTATAAGATATTCTACGTCATTAATTAAATATTTATTCCCTTCTACTTTCTCTATTGTAAATTTACTACCATCATCTAAGCTATTTTTTAATTGACTATGTAATACAATACCAGATGATACACTTAAGCCCGGGTATTTTGCTCCTATATAATCACCTCTTCCTAAATTAGCACTTTTTTCACCAAAAGATTTAATATAATATTTACCTTCTTCGCCTGATATTGGTTCGAATATGAATTTTGACACATCATAATCAACATTGCGAATTTTTTCTCTTTTTACAGATTCACCAGTAAATAACACGTTTTTTTCAGCTGACGTATGACTTAAATATTGACCTGTTAAAAGTTGAATTGTAAAACCATTTTCAGGATATCCAATTTCACTTATATCTGTTACAAGGCTATTATCATTAGATTGATAATACTCATTATTATCTTTTTTAAGAAATAATAATATTTGATAAATTATACATATTAAAATTAATAGTATAATCAAATTTAATAAATTTGATGTTAAACTATTATTATTTGATATAAATGAGTTTAATATACTAGTATTATTTTTTACCATATTTTGTTACGCTATTATTATACTTACAGAAAAAATTAAATTATAAAAATATAATTAATATAAAAAATCATAAAATCATAAAATTATAAAATTATAAAATTATAAATTAAAACTTTTATTATATTTTATTAAAATTATCTATTTTTGAATCTACAACATTATAAATACTTTTTCCTAAAATTATTTTATTATAATAATCTTGGTTATTAATTTTATTATTAACATCATATACTATTTTGTTATCTTTATCTAACGGTAATACATCTACAATTTTTGATTGATCATAAATGTCAGTCAATTTTATCTTTAATATTAATGTATAGCCTTTAGCAGAGCATTCTACTATCTCTTGTGGTACCTGTATATTAACTTCGTCTACTTTATCTCCTAAAATCAATCTGGATTGAACATTATCTACTTTATAATCATCGTTCTCTAATTTATAATCTATAGGAAGTTCGAAATCAGTATCTAAAGCATTATTTCCAATACATTTAAATTGTACTGTGAATCCATTATTATATTTTAAAATAGGATGATGTATATTTTTTGATATATTTATTAATTTAATATCCTTTAATTTAATTGTAATTGAATTAGTAATTGAATTTAAATCAAAGTCTCTATTAATTTCCTGAAATAAGATATCAAAATCATTTAAAGAACCAACACATCTTCCGTCATGATCCATAAAATCTAAGTTTTTACTTGTTTTATTAAAGGAATTTAGAGCGCATTTTCTAAGACAATTGTTTCCTTTTAAAACACAATACTCTTTATCTTCACAAATATAACTACCTCTTATACTACATGATTCATCTGCCTTATTAATTACTGTGTCTTTTATCTTCACTTTTTGTTCTTCGGTAGGCAATATTCCTAAAACCTTATTAATTTTATTATAAGCTGTATATTTTTTACCTGTACTTAAATCATTATTATAATCTTTAATTTTACTAATATTATTAATGTCTATTATTTTACAATCACCTAAATATGCTTCAGAATTATTTTGTTGTTCAAACAAAAATGTCTTACATGAATTATCCATTTCACATGTATTTTTACAATCATATATTGTACTATTTTCAATATTTTTTATAGATTGATTATTCTCGATTGTTACAAATTGTGGATTTTTTTCAAAGTTATCTGAATACATATGCGGTTTATAAGAATGAAAATTTGTTAAATTATTTTCCTCTATAAATTCTGGAATATATTTTTCACTTGTATTACATTCTTTAATAAATAAATTTCTAAATTCAGATTCTTTATATAAATTTTCAGAATCATTTACAGAATAAATCCTAGTATAATTATTAGATTCTAGTTTTAAAAATCTAGAATAAAATGCACATTCTACATTTTGGCTGGGTTTTGTTTTTGGAGTATTTTCTGGAGCAATATAATGTAAATAAAATTGTATATTATTTGAATAATATGTATCACTTGTAGATGGTGCAACTAATTTATTTTGTATATTTTGTAAATATAATGTCTTTCTATAGTTTGGAGATCTTTCGTTAACTGGATGAGGAATATCAAAATTAAATGTATATGAATTATTATGTTCTTTGTTTATTTTCAATGGATTAATTACACCCTCATTTTTTTGAATGATTAGTTTGTATACTCCACTATCATTATTCTCAATATTAAATTCTAATTCTTCATTTGCTACTTGAATTGAATGAAAATTCTCTGATGTATTTTTTATTAAGAATATATTATTACCCATTGAATTTTTAATTAAATTTATTAAATTTTCATCAGTTGATAAATTATTTGTTTCTGTATTAATTACTATTTCATTATTTTCATGTGTTAATAATTTATAATTATTACCTACTTTGACACTAAAAAAATAATAACCATTTGTTAATCCAGAATAATTAGTATATTTTATTAATCTACACCTTCTACTATATGGATTACTAGGTGTATTTCTTCTTACAAGAAAAACAATATCCTTGTTTCCTTGACTTATGCTTCCTGGTTGTATAAAAAATTGGTTGCTTTCTTTTTGTTTATCTAAAAATGATTCTTGACTATTTAGAAATCCTTTAAAATTATCTTTATCTAAAACTATTCTATTTTCTCCAAAATTATTATCATTAGAATTTTTAATAAGTTCTAATATATTATATGTATTTAATTTTCCTAAAACTCCTTCAATTCTAATTATATAAGTTTTATCATCTTCAGTTATTAATGTATATAAACCATTTTCATAATGATGATAATTTGATACTGTATTTTTTGCAATAAACTCTACTGTTTGTGCCATTTCATCCTGTTCGTCTAAAGGAGCTAATATTATTTCATCATTGTTTGCTCTTTTTGTTAAATAATTTTCTCCTTTTGATATTCTTGTAATAGGTCCTAGATGATCAATTTCAATACCATTTTCAATACTTTCATCTTCTTTAAATGCTGGAAAACTGTTATTCATTAAATCTATTTTGTTATTTGTATTTACATATATTCCACCTGCTCTAATTAAAGGAATAACATAATATAATTTTTTTTCAGAATTTTTATTATTTAACTTAGTAATAAAAAAAATATTATCTTCATCATCACTAGAATTAATATCTAATAATCTTAATTGATTATTTTGAGTACCAGTTAATCCCATCAATTTATCATTAATTTTTACATTGTAATATCCATCGTCAAAATATTGTGAAGAATCTTCTAAATATATTCCTTGATCATTAAATTTTTCTTTTAATCTTTTTGAATGTGCCAATGTTTTAGTTTCTTGTTTAGTTGTTTTTAATAACCAATATATTAAATAACCACTTCCTACAGCAAATACAAGAAATATTATTGTAAAAATTATAGTCCCTAAAGTTGTTAATTGATTTTTATTATTTACAAATGGATTTCTATTTACCATAATTTTCTATTTATTATTATTAAATATAAAAAAATATATAAAAAATATATAATTAATTACATCTATTTGAATAAAATTTATTTTCAGCAGATAAAAGTTGTTTATGAACACTAATATCAGGTCTTCCAACTATTTTAGCAAATACAGTATTAGATCTATTAACATTGTCAATATTATTTACATAAAGTGGATCAGTCATTTTTTGTTCTGACTCAATATATTGTTTATTTTGATTATTTTGATTATTTTGATTATTTATATTATAATTACCATTATCAGAATATGATACATTCAAATCAATAGATAATAAAAATATAATTATTATTACAACTAATAATAAAAAGTAAATAGTTTTTCTAAGTTCCATAATTAATTATATTATTAGAATTTATTTTTTTTTTTGATATTTAATTTAATTTTTAATATTATAAAAGATAGAATTTTTATAAAAAAAAAGAAAAAAAGAGAAAAAAGCATATTTTTTTGAAAAAATTGAATTTTTTATAACTATATTTATATTTTGACAGTTGTTTCCTAGCGACTGAATGGTTGATCTTTCAAGATCTATGCACCACAGGTATGTGTTACCACATAATCCTATAAGCAGTGCCAGTTTGGTCTTTGCTGCCGGTTTTGCCGTGTTAAAAAGACAAGTAATGGGATTGGATCCATTTGCGATTGGGGTGGGCATTAGTTTAGGTTAGTGTTTATTGGGAATTATTTATTGAAACTCCCCTTTTGGAGTTCCCTGTTTAACAGGTTTTTTTTTACATTATAATCATTCTTTTAGGATTTAATTGCATTTTGGCCATTGAGTATTTTGTAGCAACAGCATCAATATCTTTAGTTAACTTATCCATAAATCCAGGTTTTAATACATCAGGTGAAGCAATTCCTTTATCTATATAATATTGTTTTTTAGCATTATTATATGCTTGATATGTTAATAAATAGTCACCAATATCTTCATAACGTTCCCATAAAGGTTGTTTTCCAACATAATCATTTGGAGGTTTGGTTTTATCTGTACCAAAAATATTTATTAAATGTGGTATTGGAAATAGTTTATAAAAATTTGGTAAAACAAAGAACTTTAAGTAAGATTTAAAAGATTCTTCATCACCTCTCATTAAACTAATCATAACATCAGCATTAGTTAAAAATTTACCTTCTGGAGCATACCTGAAATTACCTGTTAATCCCTGTACTTCATCTAATAGACGAGTTAAATCAGCTCCTGTGATAGGTTTATTATCTTTTTCTTCTAATCTTTTTAAATAATATCCTCCTTTTTTTATATT
>Ga0129351_1001131_pt1 | contig 10423 bp, 4 predicted proteins | sample CPBDNA_8_FD_94423 | JGI IMG/M metagenome (GOLD analysis project Ga0129351, IMG submission 94423) | Freshwater to marine salinity gradient microbial communities from Chesapeake Bay, USA - CPBay_Sum_27_0.2_DNA | ecosystem: Environmental > Aquatic > Marine > Coastal | place: USA: Chesapeake Bay... | reverse complement strand
TCTCTTTTGGATAATAGACGGAAAATATTACTTAACATTAGAATATTAAGTTTTCCAGTTTCCCGATTAAATAGATATTTTAACTCTGGATTTTGACTACATTCGGTTCCATTATGAACTTCAAAATAAGTATCAATTAGAATTTGATGTCCCTGTTGCTTAATACTAATCCAGGGGATTTTAGGCATAAAATCATTACCTAACATCATCGTTAATACAATATAGTCATCAATAAAACGATTAATATCTTGTGTTGACATATGATTAGCCGGAATTAGCATTTTCTTACAACATTCATTTACCAAGGCAATCTTTAAACAATTTACATCCATAAAGAGATAAGGATATCCCTCGTGTTGAAAAGCATATTGTCCATATTCATACGCTTCCCTTACAAGAAACATATTATTGACTTGAGTTGCCATACTTAGCATAATTAAATCACCATCTAAACCATAGATAACACTCTTTACATTTTCAGCAGGAGGATTATCACGAAGATGGTCAATGATTTTATGTTCTCCTTCTCCAGGACAACTCCAATCACTAAAATGGACTTCAATTCCCTTAAAATGATGTCCTTCTTCACTTTCTTTCTTTTCCATATGTTGTCTAATAGCAACCCTTAATTTTTCCATAAAAGGTGTTCCCGGTGTAATCATATTAGTGTCAATATGAAAATTGGTTGAAGAAGTTTCTTTATCTTCCGCATATTTCTCTTGAATATGAAGTAGTTTAGTTTTCCTAGCAACAGAATGGAAACGACGCATTCGTTGTTGTTCCATCTTAGCACGTGGAGGAACACCATCAATAGCAATGAATACCTTAGTTACAGGATTGGTAATAGTAAAACTATCATCCTGACTATGATATTCATTAACATTAAAGATAGTAATTAGATTATCTAAGTATTGAAGAATATGAATAATAAAGGATTCTTCTGTTTTTAATTCAGGACGAATTACTTGGTAAATGGCACCGTTAAAATCCAGATAAAGATGGACTTCCTCATCTGGGTTAGGTAATTCACTTTTAATTGTGGAAAAAACATCACCTTTTTTGTTGTATTTTCTTAAATAACTAAATAAACCTGGAACTCCCATTTTATTATATCTATTTTTATCTAATTAGTAAAACTTAGTAAAACTTAGTAAAACTTAGTAATAATTTATTTTAAATATTAATGTATTATGTCTGTCTAACAGTTGATATTATATATAATGGGTATAACTTTAGACTAAACAATTTTAAAATTGTTTTCTAGCATTAATACTATCTACATTATTATAATTAAATAGTTGTTAAAAGTTAAAATCTTCTTTACTAAACTACTGTTTTCCCTTACTTTTATAAATTTTGTTTAATTTAACTTAAATACAATTTCATAATGTCTATTAACGATACTGAAACTAACTCTAATTTAAAAAGTAAAGTAAAAACCACCGCTATGTTTGCTAGTAGATTTAACAATGATTATAAAAAGGCACAAAACTTTATTGAATGCCTTAAATTTATCCAACAAGAATATGATAATTTTCCAATGGAAGAAGTATGGACTAAAATTGATGATAAATCAATTGATGAACGTGAAAAACATATTAAGGGGATGAAACGTCGGGAACGCAAAAAGGATGATAGTTTCTCACCTGAAGGTATTAAGAAACCTAAACGCCTTGAAATTGCTCGTGATGATTACCGTTCTTTAATGAAGGAAAAGGGTGAAAATTATTCCAATGAAAGATTTGTGAAATGGTATGCTGCTTTAAATGATAAGAAAAAGGCAGTTCATGAAGCTCAATATCAAAAGGATTTAAAAGCATATGAAGCAGAGTATGAAAAACAACTTAAAACTGCTATTGAAAATGGTGATTATCCTGAACCTAAACCAAAACAACCACCTTCCGGTTATTTCCTATTTATTTCAGAATGTCGTAAGGGTAATCCTAAATTTGTAACTAAGAAAGATTTAGCAGGAAGTGAAAAGATGAAAGAAATTGAACGAACCCAAAAGGTATTTGGACCACTTTGGAATAAGTTTAAATCTAATGAAAAAGAATACAAGGTTCTAATGGAAGTTGTAGATAATCTTAGAACAGTTTACAAACGAGACCTATATGAACGCAATGTTAGGGTATTAGAGCGTCTAATTGCTAAAGGAGAAAGGGAAGGGACAGATGTAGAAGGGTTTAAGGAGGAACTTGAGGATGTTAAGAAGGAGGAACCTGAAAAAGTTGATAAAAGCAAACTTAAACTTAGTCTGTAATAACTATTGATAGTAATTCTATAGTTCTTTATTTTTTAACCATTAATATTTTTTTGTATGTATAGAATAACTACACATTATTTATGAAAATAATTTCTATTAATGATAGGGACATTGTATTTTTATCATTGTTTTTAACCTTTGGAGAAATACAACCCTGTTTATTTGAATATTTAAAAAGAGAAAATCTAGATTTACTCTTATTTGATAATCATACTACTACAAACAATAATACTACTCTAGATAATGAGACTAGTCTAGATAATAATACTACTACAAACAATAATACAAATAATATGGGAAGATTATATCAATTATCACCTAGATTAAAAAAAGAATGTAATTATCACATTAAAAATGAATATTTTGATTCTGATTATTTTAGTAAACCTACATCTTATATAGTCTTCAAAATACCAAAAAATATCCCACCTAAAGAAGTATTAAGACAAAGATATAATGATACACTATTTTTCTGTATTGATTTCTTATTTAATTACTTAAAAACTGATTTTGTTAGTGTTTTGGATGACTATGCTAGAAAACATATAGATCCCAATTTTACATCAACATTACATAAATGTGTAAATAATTTTGCCGATAAGCCCGATACATTCTATGATAATAATTATTTGTATTTTATTGTAGATAGTGATTTATCAAGAGATTTGATTATTAAATTTGGTTTCATTAATCTTTTAAATGGGAAAACTAGCAAAATGCCATATGATGAATTAAATTATTATTTTAATACCTATAATTTATCCTGGATTAAATACATTAAGGGGTCTTATAAGAAAATGATAATTGGGTATTTATCTTATTTATCTTATTACAAATATGGGAAGTTTCTAATTTCATTTACCCATCAAAACTTAAATTTATTAATGATAGTACGAAGAATGTTTTCTTGTTTTAGTAATTCAGAAAGCGTTATCAAAACAATTGGTAATATTAATATTGATAATGATGCTGGGACTTATTATGATAGTACAGTAAAAAATAATTATTATATTAGTCTTAAAAGATTTAAGATGACTAGTTTAACCAATAAACTTTATGACAAATTGTTTGAATGTAGAAACTTTTTTAAACCATTCAATAAAGACTTAATTAGTATCAATCAAATGTTTTATTACAATTGCTTATTAAATGCTGTGTTTAGTGAAAAGGTGTAATATCTTTTAACTTTCTACTTTACTAACTATTTCACTTTCTATTTTGTTTTTAATTATTTAACTTTAATTGTTTAATTTCCATATTAAAAATATTATTATTTATTTAGATTAATGATTGGATAAAAAAGGGTATTATCAAATTGTAAAACTAATTTGAATTAATTATGAGAATAGGAATATTATTTCCATTGCCTTTATCCAGTAATAATAAACAAAAACATTATTTTAAAGAATTTATTAAAAAGAAATTAGATTATCAACACAATTATTATTATTTAAATATTTGGAATACACCTACTAGTTTTCTCCAATTTGATGATATTAATATTCAAAATGTTGATTTATTAGAATTTACTCAACATCAAAATTATAAATTATCAACCAAATTTATCTATAAAACATACTTACAATACAAAGAATTTTTAAGTTCTAATTCATCTGGACTAGGAAAACTGCAAGGTAATATTTTTCATAATCCTCAATATAGAAAAGAAATTGAAAAATACTTATTCTTACTAATGAAATGGATTAAAGAATTCGGAATACAAAAACTATGGTGTTTGGATATATTTTTTCTAAAATTCTTAGAAGAATTATCATATTCTAAATCGGTGAATATTAAAAAAATTACACAAATTAATAATATTACGGAAGTTTATTTAATTAAGGATGTAAATTATCATCAAAATACTAATATATTTTCTTTTAAAGAACTATTAGAATGTATTAATTGTATTTCTTGTAAGTTTAATGAACCTTTTTCTAATATTATTATTGATGATTTAGAATTACATAAGTATTTTTTGAAGTTAGGTATCCATACTAAATTCTATTGTTTAGATAAATCCATTACTTATACTAAACTTATAGAAAACAATACTACTCATATAGATCCAAATAAAATTATTATCCCAAATGAATTTACCAATAGTATTTCTAAATTATTTACCTTATTATTAACTTATCAAAAATGTAATTCATTACAAGATTGGGATATTATCAATAATAACTATCAAAATATTTTCCAAATACCTATAGAATTTAATATAGAATTATCAAACTCTATCTATTCATTTATCCCATCTACACAGTTAAAAGGGGGTCAAACACTATTTCAAATTAATTCTAGTTTACAATTAGAATTACAAAATATAATGTCTTCCGTAATTACTACCTTCAATGTAATTATTAAAAAAATTACATCTTGTTTACTTTCTTGGTGCCAACATTGTAAAATAAGATTACTCCCAGAAAAAGAATTACCTAAAATTATATTTCAATTAAAATTAAGATTAACTACTCCAGATGTAAAATTAAATTATTCTCAATTAGGTAAATACATTAATATCTCTAATATTTTACATACAGAACTCTATAATTATATTACTCAAATTTATCAAAATTTGATACCTAAAGAACTTAACCTATTGAATGAAGAATTAGAGATAAGTAATATAGAATTTAATAAATTTGGCAATTTTAAATTTCAAATAAATAATGAATTTTTTTTTAACACTAATGGAAATAATAATATATTACTAAATTGTATAGGTTTTAATGAAATAACACATACAAATAATATTAAAAATAGTTACAATACTCATCTGGATAAGGTAATAGATATTTTAAAAGAAAATTACAACAAGAAGAAAATTACAATATTTCCAATAGTAATTAATAATACCAAACATAGTCATATTAATATTGACCATATTCTAGATAGTAATAATATTAATGAAACAACATTACAATTACACAATTATTTAGATAATGATGAAGAAATATTAATATTAGAAAATGATGAAAGTAGTTATGATAATGAGATAAGTAATAATAAGAATACTTGGAATAACAATGACACTTATGGTAATAATGTTTTAGAAAATAAAAATATTACAAATTTAGAAGATACAGATAGTATTCTTTCATTACAAGATATTGAAAAATATAAGAATAAATTAGGAATTACTACAAATATGCCTATAAATCCTATTACAACTATTAATAATATTAATATTAAAAATTATAAAGAATTATTTCATAAGTATTATTTGAATATTTCTAATTCAAATACAGAATTACCTTTTAATATTGAAAATAACATAAATAGTTCTAGGTATAAAAACAACAAATTATTCGCTCATTTACATTGTTATAATATAGATGAATTTAAAAAATATTATGGAGAATATTATAATAATATAGTTAAATATTATTCTATTATTATTACTTATTGTATAGGAAATATTGTTAATTTAGATGAAAAACTTAAACACAATTGTATTATTTTAGAAGTAGAAAATAAGGGTTTAGATATTGGACCTAAATTATGTATTATTAACTATTTAAGTAAAGAAAATATAGATTATGATTATGTATTATTCTTACATTCTAAAACTGATTTAAATAAGAGATATAAGTATTTCCACCCTTTAATTGGTAGTCTAAAACAAATTAATTATATTCGTAGTATCATTTACAAATATGATGCTATTTTTCCTAACTACCAGGGTAATAAGGTTAATGGTGATTGGAATGTAGGTAAATATTTCATTAATAATACATATTATCAACAAATTAATAAGTTTTTAAATATTAATCATAAAACAAATTATTTTATAGAAGGTAATTGTTATATTTTATCAAAAAAACTTATTAATTTGATTTGGAATGAAAATAATATTAAATTATTTTATAATTTATTAAATACTTCAAATACATTTGATTATAATTGGTTTAAATTATATTATAATTTAAATGACAATAATAGTAGTATTGAAAAATGTTTTTTAAAATTTAAAAATAATAATTTAATTGGTAATTATTTGAAAATATTTAATAAACCAAAAATTAGTAATTTGGATATTATTATTAATGGTAAATGTCATTTATCAAATCAAAATCTTGCAGATGGTGCTATAGAACATGTTTGGGAAAGATTATTTTTAAACTTGTGTATTGATAAAAAATTACGATTTAAATTAATATCAGAGAATGATTTCTTACAAAATATTCCAACAAATAATTCATTTAATCTTAATCTATACAAATTTTTAAATAATAATCAGGATTTTAATAATTCTATTGAAAATATAGAAAAACATAAAATGAAAGCAATTACTTATAATGAAATTTATTCATTAGAACAAATATTACAACACATACCATTAAATTTTAATATTAATAAATATGTATTAGATAATAATCTTCATAACTTAAATAAATATCAAATAATAAGTCATGCTGTTTCCTATTTTAAATTAAAGACAACCGAAAAATATAATAAATGGAATTCTATTATTAAAAATAAAAATACAATACATTCTTTTCTATATGTATTTCCACAATTTCATGAAATACCTGAAAATAATGAATTTTGGGGTAAGGGATTTACTGAATGGTGGAATGTTAGTAAAACATATCAGTTATCCAAAGAACATATTCCAATTCATCCTCATCACGATATAGGTTATTATAATTTATTAGATAAATCTACACGGGAAAGATGGACTAATTATGCTAATAATTATGGATTTGACGGTTTTATTTATTGTCATTTCTGGTTTGATAAAGGTATTATTATGAATAAACCAATAGATAAAATATTAGAAGATAATCATCCTGATAAACCTTGGTTTTTAAATTGGATTAATGAAAATTGGACTAAGAGATGGGATGGAGGTAATAATGAAATTTTACTTGGTATCAATATATCTAAGGAAAATTGTGTAAAACATTTTAAAGGGATTTTAAAATATTTTAAACATCATAATTATTACAAAATAGATAATAAACCTTGTTTAGGAGTTTATCGTTGTAAAGAAATACCACAATATTATATTGATACATTTAATATCTTAGCAAAAAAAGTAGGATTTAATGGAATAACATTTATTAATACTTTAAATATGAATTGGCATAATGTTAATAATGTTAATTTTAATACTTATTATGATTTAGAAATGGAATATCCACCTAATTACAGTGGTAATTTTAAAAAATCAGATAAATGGAATAATATTATTAATAAGGAAAAAAACGATAAACATAAGTATAGAACTAACACATTAGAAACTTTTAAAAATAATAATAATGTCATTCATTATTTTGATATTAGAGAGAAATACAAAAATATAATTACTACCCAATATAATATACCAAATACAATTAATAAGTCTAACATTAATAATACAAATAAAAACACTATTGTAATGAGAGGATGTTTTCCATGTTGGGATAATTTACCAAGACATGCTAATTTGTCTAGTCATACTAGTATATTTTTAAATTGTAATTCCTTAGACTTTTATTTAACATTAGTGAAACAATACTTATTATTAAGAAAAGAAAATCCATTAGGAAAACAATATCATTTTATCAATGCTATGAATGAATGGGCAGAACAATGTGTAATGGAACCTAGTATTCAAAATGAGTATTCATTTTTAAATGCTCATAAATTAGCAAAAATGACTAATCTAGATATGATTAATGAAAGTATGATTGATAATTTAATTAATTATAACTCTGATATATCTAATAACAATTCTAGTCTTAATACAAATATCCAAACATTTAAAAAATTCCCTAATTTATTTAACAAATATTTAATGGGTTGTTCCAATTATCAATCACCAATTGAATATGAAATAATTAATGAAAATTTAGATATTAAATTTAAATCAAAATACCGATTTTGTCATATTCATTGTTATGATATTAGTAAATTTGAGGAAATATTTGGTTCTTATATATCCAATATTAAAAAACATTATTCCGTTATCATAACATATTCCATAGGTGATAATAATGATTCTATATGCGGTATTGATTTTGATATATTAGACTTTACCATCCTAAAAGTTAAAAATAAAGGTGTTGATATAGGTGGTAAAATAAATATGATAAAATATTTATTATCAAATAATATTGATTTTCATCATATTCTGTTTCTTCATTCTAAAACTAATATTACTAAAAGATTAGAGTATTTTAATCCGTTGATTAAAGATGAAATAACAATTATTAATAATATTAATAAATTACAAACATCTGATAATATTTATGGTTTATTTCCTAATTTACTTACTGAAGATTTGAAACCTAAATATAGTTCTAATAAAGTTTATCATAATGAGATATTAGATTATTTAGGTTGTACAATAAAAAAACAAATGGGATTTTCCGAGGGTAATTGTATGATTTTAAGAAAAGAAGTATTACTATTTATTTGGAATAATAAAATGGAATTAATTTACAATATTTTAAATGATTCATCAACATTCGATGTTAATTGGTGTCGCTTAAGATATGGTCAACATAATAAAGGTAATGATGAACTTTTTAATGATTTTATTAATAGTAGTGATTACTTAAAATTAAATGGTGATAATACTATTGTTGGTAATAATTTTGGTAATCAATCTAATGATATGCCAGATGGAATGGTAGAACATGTATTTGAACGAATATGGTTAAATATTATCTTACATTTAAATAAAGAATATTATATTGTTTAAATTATTAAAATTTAAGATGGACCTAATAACACTTTTTGAAACTAATAAAAATATTATTAAAGAAAATAATCCTGTTAATAATTTACAAGATTTTAGAAATATTAAAGTATTTGTACATACTTACTCTAAAACAGGAACAACTACATTATCAAGAAGTTTTCAGTATTGTATAGATAAAACAACATATTATAAAAATGTATCACATTCACATACTATAGGAAGTTGTTGGTATAAATATTTACCATTTTTACAAAATACTAATTATTTTTTAAAAGATATATTAAATATACAAAATACTATTCCTTTAATTATTCAATCATATAGAAATCCTATAGATAGAATAATTTCTCAGTATTACGATATAATTAGAAAAAATAACAATAATCTTTTTATTAATTTCTGTTTAAGATATTTTTTTGATAACTATTGTTTCTTATCTTATATAGCTGAATTAAATATTAATTATGATAATAAAATATTTAATTATGAAAAAGGGTATGGATTTGAAAATAAAGAAGATTATTATATTTTACACACCAGACTTGATAAAATAAATAATTTACCTGATAATATTAAGTTAATTCCAGAATTAAAAGAATTTCATAATTTATCTATTATAAAAGATAATGTAAATAAATCAAATGAGTATATGGAATTTAAAAAAAATATTAAAATACCAAAAGAATTAATAGATTTAATATTATTTAAAGAAAAATCTGTTATGGAATTTTATTTTTCAAATGATGAAATTACAAATATTAAACTTAAATTAAAAGAAATTTCTATTATTGATTATGATTGGAATAAAACCTTTCCTAATTTACCTAATGATTTTAATTATACAACTTATTTAGAAAATAATAATGTTATTATTGAAAACTTACCATTATACAATAAACTTTTGTTATTAAATAATTTTAATAATGATAATATCAATCATAAATATAACAATGATAATATTAATAATGATAATATTACTAATAACTTGCTAAATAATTATTTAAAGTTAAATGCTATTTATTCTTATTCCAAATCATCCAAATAATTCCAATTAGGACAAAACTCATTTAAATCCCCCTGAGTAATTCTTCTAAAAGGTCTTATCTTATATAATGAATCAATACCTTTATCAAACTTATCTTTTGGTCTTTTACAATAACAAGCCTTTAAACGATACCCTTCATCATTAGCACCTACTTTCTCTTTATCATTTTTATTAATTAATGGACTAATATAGTAATAAGCAATGGATTTTCTAAACATACCTTCTGGACAATTAATAGGTTCAGGTAATCCGTGCCAACTTATTTCATTAGTTTGAAAGATAAGAGCAGAGTTGAATTTAATTTCTGATTTTTTAACACATTCCGTCATTTCTGAATTCCAGAGTTCGGTTTCTCCATTCCAAGAAGGGTCCCATTCTTTATTCATATATAAAATAATATTAATTCTTCTTTGTTTTC
>Ga0129351_1001122_pt1 | contig 10458 bp, 6 predicted proteins | sample CPBDNA_8_FD_94423 | JGI IMG/M metagenome (GOLD analysis project Ga0129351, IMG submission 94423) | Freshwater to marine salinity gradient microbial communities from Chesapeake Bay, USA - CPBay_Sum_27_0.2_DNA | ecosystem: Environmental > Aquatic > Marine > Coastal | place: USA: Chesapeake Bay... | reverse complement strand
GAGTATTAAGAAAAATCAACCAGCCCGTAAGAGAAGCTACTGCGCCCGTAGTGCTGGTATCAAGGGAGGCAAGGGCAAGATGTCCGCAAACTATTGGTCAAGGAGAGCCTGGGACTGCTAATGTCTAGTACAACTGTAAACTTTAATTTAAAAACCGCTGGATTTGCTAACTACGCTAACCAGACGTTAAGCTTTAGGCTGTTAACCGCAGGTGCTGACGGGTCTGGTGATTATGTTGTATTGCCTGGTATCGTAACAGCAACGAGTGATTCTAGCGGAGATGGAAGCGTTACTTTGTTTAGAAACGGGGTTTCTGATATTGAAAGTGTATATGAGGTTATTCTTCCAAATAGGGAAAAGGTTCAGTTTATTATACCTTCTGGAACAGCCACAGTAGAACTTTCTAACCTTTTAGTAAACAGCCAGCCAACTGGTGCTAATACGCAACAAAGTTCTGTTTATGCTCAAGCTATACAAAGGGCCAACCATACGGGAACTCAACCATTAAGCACTATATCTGATGCTTCAACGGTTCAACTTAAACCTTCTGAGGGTGCATTTGTTAATGGCGATAAGACCAAACTAGATGCCATTGAAGCATCGGCAGATGTAACTGATACAACAAATGTTACAGCCGCTGGAGCATTAATGGATAGCGAACTTGCTGACCTTACTGGAGTAAAGACACTTCTTTTACCAGACAGCACTACGATTAGCACTTTTGCTAAAACGTTCTTAGATGATGCAGATGCTGCTGCTGTTAAATCTACATTAGGTATTACAGATGCAGCCGCAATAAGTAACTTTGTTCCACGTAGCATTACATTTACCAATACATCTGCGTATCTTAGCCTAGCAGACAATGCCGCCTTGGATGTTGATGCAGGAGATTTTAGTTTATCTTTCTGGGCAAGGTTAGATAGTAGCGGAACAGAACCCGTTCTTACTAAACTTTCAGGAACAGGATATAGGTTAAAGTTTGTATCTGGTAGTCTTATACTAACAATGCAGGACTCAGGTGGTTCTGCTGACTTTACTCTAGCAACTGGTCTTAATGATAGTAAGTGGCACGTATATGTAGTTACCGTTGACCGAAGTGGTAATGCAATAGCTTACGTTGATAATGTTGCTCAAACAGGTGTTAATGTTTCTGGAACCGCAAGCACACTAGCTAACAGCGGTCAGTTCCAAATTGGATCTGACGGTGGTTCTAATGCTGGAGATGGCATTGCCCTTGGTAATTATATTGCTCTTCACAAAAGCGTTCTTACTGCTTCTCAAGCGTCTCAAATCTTTTTTTCAGCGGATGCGGCTTTAACTGCCGTAGCACCTACCTTGATGGTAGACCTGCGTAAGACAACTAATACCTTTACCGATGTTGGCACTAATGGTCTTGCCGTTACTACTAACGGAACAATTATATTTAACGAATCCAGGATAGTTCAACAAAGCACAACTGGAACAACAACTGGCTTTACAGCGGGAAGCGGTACGACCGCAAGAGATGATTCTACATTTACAGGAGGCTCAGGCACAGCTTACACGACTGGCGACATTGTCAAGGCACTCAAAGCTCAAGGTTTACTGGCTCAATAATGGCAATCTCTCACAGAACTAACAGACTCAAACTCGTTGGAACTCCAGCGGTTGAGCAGTTACAAAATGGTAGGTATCAACTGACCGTTAATTGCACTACTATGAACAGTCGTGAGGACTGGTATAGTTCTAACAAGGCTCGCATCTTCCCTGACTTCGGATCGTTGGAATCTGCAGAAATGTCCATTGATGGCTTGGCTCCACGAACAGGGGAAGCCTACACGGATATGCGCCTTGTATCTGTAGAGTCCAGCACACAGAGAGATCAATACATTGTTACACTAGTGTATCAAACCCTTGGAGCTACCTTTGTCCAGGTAAAGGACGACACCATTGACTTGGAGTTAAACGGCCTTAGAAGGGTAACAAGAACTAGCATTGCTCAGGCTGGAACAGATATTCCCGATGACGACAAAGACGTTGGAGTTGATTACATTGACCACCAGATTGATGCCGAAACAGCCGTGCGTTGCTTCTTGGCTTCCTATAAGGTTGACGACACTGACAGTTACAGAGAGTTTGAACGAACTTACATACAGGCAGGAACATTAAGTGTTTCTACTAAAAACCTATCAGAAGGTGTAAAGCAAGTAACAACAGTATTCCTTGTAACAGAGGGAACTACGGTTGGTCCCGTAACATCACGTAGCACCAATAACTTTCAAGGTCTAAAGACTATTACTGTTACAACAATGCAGGACAAGAACGGTAATCCGTTAGGAACAGCTGGCACTACACCTGTTCACAGCTTTGAAGTATTTTCTAATTTTACTTATCCTGGCTTGTTTGAGGTTACAAAGGAAAAGATAGCTGACGGGCGAATTGCTAATATTGCTATTGAACTTACTAAATCCCCTGCTCAATCAAAAGTTAGGTCTACGGTTTATGTATTTTTTACAACAACTAGCACTATTGAATCCAGCGATTATACCTATGAATCAGCCAGTGGATTATGGAGTCCAAACGATTGGGGTTCAGTTTCAATAGGTGCTGTTGGTAAAAATGTTGCTCAGAAAGGTCAGTTTAATACCTCCAAAGCATTCAGAGGTTACAGGAGTTCAACTAATAGCTTTAGTGACGATGTAGACGCTACATTTGGTTCACAGGCTGTTTTTCGTTTTCAAGGCTCTCAAAAGTTTACGGACTTTAATGGCATTGACTTTTCTGCAACTATAAATAATGGTCCTCGTGATCCAGTGAGTTTAAAGTGGGTTATGGATGTAAAAATAACATCTGCCTTTGATGACGTAGACGGAACAACTTACTACAAAAAAACCATCATTGTTACAGATGCTATACCCGCACAGGCTAGTGGAGTTGGAGGGCCATACTAATTGTGGAAGAAATGACCAAGGCAGAACAGGCTCGTGAAGAACGTCGTAAACAGGCTGCGCAGAGAGCGGCTGATAAAAAAAGTCGGTTACAGGAGTCCAATAGACGGCAACGTGCCGCTGATACAGAAACGTATGGAGAGGGTTCTCAATTACTTGAAGCCCAAGAAGGAAACATCTATGACGTAGAAACAGGTCAATATGACCCTGACTTTAACAAGCAAGGGACAGATGAAACTATATCAAATGATGGCATTGACCAGTTTGGAATAGATGAAGATAGTATTAGTGGTGGTGGTGGAAGCTCTAACACTTTTATTTTAGATGTAGTTAGAAGTGACAACACGGCTGGCACAGCAACTTTCAATGGACCTGGAGTAAACATCGACGACGATGCCTAACGCTATTCTTAGAGCAGGGCCGTTTGCAAGCTCGTCGGACTCATTTCTTAATGAACCTGAACCTCTTGTTGCCCACGGTTTTTCCCTTACCCGAGCAGTCCCCGCAAATTGCGCTTCAGCATTTCCATTTAGGGCCTACATTTCAAAATTCACTTTTGACGGTAGCCCTCAATCCAATGCAGAAATACAATTAAAAGAATCAGGATCAGAATTAATAAATGCAAGTAATGAAAGTCAGCCAAGAAGTCACGTTATATTTGCAATGTTTAGGTATCAGGCAGCAATAAATTTTAATTTTACATTAAATTACGTTATTTCTGCATCTGCAACAGGTGCTACTGTTACTTATATTGTTAGCAAAAAAATAGGAACAGACGATGAAGAGGAAATTGAAAGAGTAACAAGGCATTCATTGGGTGGCAGTGGACCAATTGACACTAACAAAGAAGTTGTAATCCCTCTTACGGCTTCAGTCGTACCACGATTTGTTGGATTTACGATTAATTTTACTGTTTTTCCTGGTGCTAGCTCTGACTTGACTTCGGATACGTCAATAATTTTAAAACCCAACTAACCCTTTATGATATAATACAGCTATGGCAATAGGAGATACACCAAACCAAAACCTTTTCGGAACAAATTACAACGCCGAAGAAGAGGAAAAAAAGAAAGCAGAACTTGCGGCACAGAATGCAATGATGGGGGCAGGAAGCCCTACGGGTATGGGGGCGGCAACTCCTGCGTCTACATTTGGACAAGAACCTGCGTCAAACCCTTTTTCGGTTCAAGTATTTGAAGACCCTTCTTTCAAAACCCCTAACTTTGATGCCATCCCACAGACACCAGAACAAGAACGTAGACTTCAAATTCATGGACAAAAAGAATTAAACGAAATGAATCGGGATGCATTTGTTTCGGGCATGGTTGGGCAAAGAGAGGGGTTTGAAAAACCTATGAGCTTTCAAGAGATTCAATACGCAAAGTACGACGCTGCAAGCCAAGATTTTGTATCTAGATATTTGACAAATGCATTAGGTGAAAAATTTAAGAACCCTTTAAATGCCCGTATAGACAAGTTTGCGTCTGCCATTTCGCGTGAAAATCGTGATTTAAATAAGTTTACAAATACTTTTGCTCAACCTAACTCCCCCCAGGCTAACTTTCTTACGCGCATGGAAACGGGCGAAGCTCTTTCCCCTCAAGAAATCCAAGACGCAAGCGCATTAGCTGCCTCTATGGGAACAACTTTTGACCCTAAAACTGGATACTCTCGTGAAGCGTTTGGAGAGGCAAGGAATGCGGAGTTAAATCCCCCCATGACTGGGTTGCGCCCTGTCGACCCTCGGACGGGAGAGTTCCTTTCTCAGGATGTAATAGCCGCAGGTGAAAATGCTGGACTTACATTTCCGAGCCAAGTATCTGTGCCAATGCAACAAGCTCCTCAAGCTCCTATTGCTCCTATGGGTCAGGAAGAAACGCGTGCTGCGCTAGGGGGCATGACACTAAATGAATACCTAAATGCTCCTGCTGGAACTGAAGGTGTCTCTGGACTACGCACGGACCCGCAGGGTCGTATGGTTCCAAATGTTGGACAATTTCAAGAACAACCCGAAGTTGCACAACCCCCCGTTGATAGTGCTGTTTCTACTACAGTTGCACAACCCCCCGTTGATGCCTTATCATCCTTTGAACAAGACAGTTTATCTAGACAACAAAGAATCGGTGGCACGGGAAGTTTCGAGGGTGACAGCGAAGCACGGGATGCTAGGGTTAGAGAAATGGACAGGCGACCAGGCGAAAGCCAAGCGGACAGGGACACTCGTGTAGCACAAAGTAAAACCACTGGTGGACAAACAGGTGGTCTGTCCTTCGATGACGCAAGGCGCAGAGCAGAGGGTCAACTAGCCGCACGAGGAGTAAAGAACCCATCCGCATCTCAGGTTAATGCTTTAGCTAGATCAATACAAGCAGGAGAGCCAGAACGCCTAGCAGAACTAGAAACTAAGAGGGCTATTAATGAAGCTAGACTTAAAACTGCTCAGGCAACGTTAGATAAACCAGAGTTTGAAGGTAGGGTTTACACTGTAAATGGAGTGACCTTTGCACAAACTAGCCGTGGTGGAGCGCAAGTTATTGACACAGGGACCGAAACTTCCGAGGAGTCTACCGCAAAGATGAAAGACTTTGTATTTGCTTTAGAACAAATAGATAAAGCTCGCAAGGCTTACCAAGCAGGTGATATAGATAAAGCCAATGATATTATCACTGCTGCTGGCATTCAAAAAAATGGATTTGATGTAACAGCAAGTGAATACTTTGGCGGTTCTGCTCCATCGGGAACTGCTAGTGGGTTGACAGAACAACAAGAAGCTAATATACAAAAAGTGCTTGCTGCTAATCCTGGTAGTAAAAGAGCAGACGTTATAGAGGCAATGCAAAAAAAAGGTAAGCTGTAATGGCTATTGATTTATCGGTGCTTGATGAGCCAGAATCATCTATAGATTTATCTGTATTAGATGAACCGCAATCATCTGTAGACGTATCCGTGTTAGATGATCCGCAATCAGAAATAGACTTATCCGTTCTTGACTCAGAAGAACCTAGTGCTGGTGACATTGTAAAAGGTGTAGGCGTAGAGGTAGGAGCCGGAATTGGTGGTTCCGTTCTTGGTGGTATTATTGGTGGAACCCTTGGAGCTGGATTCTTTGGTATAGGAGCAGTTCCGGGAGCCGCCATAGGAGCTTCTCTAGGTGGGGCAACGGCTTCGTTTTTTGGCAGCCTACTTGCACAAGACATAGAGGGGCAAGAAGATAAGTCTATGGGTCGTGCTTTAGCAGCAGCAGCTATTGGTGCTGTTCCTGGTGGCGTAGGCAAGGGTATAAGGGGAGGCATGACCTTGGGTAAGGTAGCAACTAGGGAAGCCGCTAAAGGGGCTACATTTGGCGTTACAGACGCTACAGCAAGAGCTGTGATAGATGAAGGCCGTCTGCCCACAGCGGGAGAGCTAGCTCAGTTTGGTGGAGCAGGTGCGCTGTTTGGTGGTGCTTTAGGTGGTGTGACTACTAAGATTGGACAGAAGTTTGCGGGTAAGACACCACAACAAATAGATGATGCTATAGCTAGAGAAGAGATTACATTTAAAGATTTATCTTTCTTTCCAGAGCAAGTGCAAGCTAAAGGACTTGCCTCGACACCTAAGGGCGATCCAACGAAACCTACAATAAAATTCAATCAAGGAGGTTTGCCATATAAATTAGAAGGAACCTATATTAGATTTGGAGAACTACCCAAAGGGCCTTCTCAAAACTTTATTACTGGCAAACAAGAACTAGGGCATTCGGTTTATCCAGCATATTTCGACCCAAAGACTAAAAAATACATAATTGTAGATAATCCAGCAGAAAGAGGTACAGGAACTCTAGACGTATTAATAGCGGGAGTAGCTGATGGAGAGATAGGTAAAGGTCGTAAGATATATCAAGTCAGCGGAAAGAGAATAGCCGTAGGACAAGATGGAGAGCCTATCCTAGATGTAACAACTTCTAAACAACTTAAAGAAATTAAACGATCTGATGTTGTTCTTAAAGATGAGCCTTACCAAGACATAGACTTAAATCCTATTGGTAAAGAGGCTAGCTTTAATATGGATGCTGCACAGCTAGACGCTCCAGAAGGATTTAAACCATCAAAATATACTTATAAAAAAACTGAAGAAGGTAACTTTGAAATATTAAAAAATGGTAAACCTGTAGATGAAACGGCAGGTCTTTATAGAGCAACAGCAAGCACTGAAGGACAAGCTAAACAATTTATAGAAAATAACATTCGCGAAGACTTATCTCTTTTTGAACCAAAGCCTGTATTTGATCCTGCCCTTAAAGGAATAGTAGAAAAGACTATGTTGCGTAGCATACAAGAAACTAAGGATGGAGCAAGGAGCAGGGCAGCGGCACAAGCCCTAACACAGCCTCAAGCAAACCTTGGGACTATGGGCAAGATACTAGCCTCAGTAGCACCCTCTAAGTTTGTAGGGACAAAGGCTCAACAAGCCACCATTGATTTCTCTAGAATCATTAAGACAGCGGAAGAGATTTCTGGTAGGATTGGAGCTAAGACTGCAAGAGCAATAAAGAAAGATCCGTCACTAGAAGCACCTATCAATAGGTTCTTAGATACCGGTGAGATGTCAGATGATGTAGCTAGGGTTCTTGGTCCTGACTTAAAAAAGTATAATGAAGCTAGAGTAGCGTTACAGAAGGAAGCCATACAACTAATTGATGACGGAGCATACAAGTCCTTGGATAACGAGGCTAGGAAAAAATTAAGAGACACCATTGACGACTCAATGAACTCCAGCCAGCTTTACGCTAGAAGGGAATATAAGGCTTTTTTAGACCCTAACTACAAGCCCTCTGGCAAACAAGAACAAGCAGCTAGAAATGAATTAGTAAATGCTTTTATAGCTCAGGGTGATGACAACGCAACTGCATTTGCCAAGGCAAACAAAAGGATAGACGACCTGAAGGATGGGTTTGCTTCTACTAAAAAAGAAGACCCAAGGAAGTTCTTTGGTAGTAGCGTAGATTCTGTGTTTAAGAAAAAGAAAAACCCAGGTGAAGCAGAAAGAATTTGGCTAGGGGAAGTGCGTGACCCTGTGGAGCGCATGAGGGGAACGCTAACTGGTGTTGCTAAGTCTGTAGCAAGAGAAAGAACTAATGTTATTCTAGGAAAAGAACTGCTTGATGCTGGCATAGCCTCTACCTCAAAGGTTGATGACGACATGGTTGAGATTGTGTTGCGAGGAACAGGGAAAGAAGGCTCTGGGTTATATGCATATCCACAAGTTCAAACAGCACTTAATGAATTGTATGTTGGCAATGGCTCTGAAAAGATGGACAACATATTCCTCAATGGTCTACAAGATTTATACCGAGCAGGTGTTGGTTTATCCAAGGGTGTAAAGGTCTTATTAAATACTGTAGCCTATCCAGTTCAGGTGTATGGTAATACTGCCAACTTGTTGGGCATGGGGATTAATCCTTTTAATGGGGCAGGACGTGGTTTGCGCCTGGCCCTAGCTGACGTTCCTTTGATCTCTCGCGCCTTAGAGGGTTTAGAAAATACGCCCAAGGCTCGTAAGGCATTGTTAGATGAACTAGAAGATATGGCTAAGTATGGTATCAAGAATGCCAACATTCTAGAATCAGACATTCGATCAACCCTAGACTCAGGACCATTCTCTAAGTGGTTACAAAAGGGACTAGACCCATTTGGTAAAGCATATCAAACAGCCGATACAATGGGCAGGTATGTGGGTTGGAAAGCCAACCAGAACACGATAGAAAAAATATTTCCAGGTGTTGGCGATGAAGCCAAGAAAAAGATGGCAGCAATGATGATTAACGACACGTATCAAAACTACGATAAGTTGAGCAATGTAGTTCGCACCCTTTCTCGTTGGGGTGTTATGCCACAGTTTGCATCGTTCACGGCTGAGTTTGCTCGGAATCAATACAACCAAGGCAAAATGATTGCTCGTATGTTGGCAGGAAACTTTGGTCAAGAGTTTTCTACAGAACTGGGAGAGGCTAATGTAAAACAAATGCGATCTATTGGTATTAAAAGACTCGCCTCTTTACTTGGTGTTTACGGAGCTACCTATGCTGGAATAGAGGGAGTAAAGGCTGCCTCTGGAGTAGACAAGAAAAAAGAAGAGGCACTTCGTGACGTTGTATACGCACCTTGGGATAAGAATAGAAACCAATTAGTTAAACTAGATAAGGGAGGGCGCACAGGTTGGGTAGCTAACCCCAGCTATGTAGTGCCACACGCTCTTGGTTTGTCTGCCCTGCAAGCTGGTTTGAATGGAGACAGCGAGCAATCAGTCATTGGACTAATGGCAGAGGAACTGGTTGGAGACGGTTCTTTCATCTTCCAGGAAGCATATCAAGCATTAGCCAATAGAGATGAACGAGGCGAACTAATATCTGAGCAGGTAAATGACTTAGATCAAGCGCGAGAAAGGTTGACGTTCTTCTTAACAGAGTCATTTAGGCCAGGCTTTAGTAGAGAACTAAAGAAACTGCAAAAGGCTCGCCTTGGTAAAGGTGACTTAACTCTCAAGGAAGTGGGAGCAAGACAGCTAGGCGCACGTATCAATCCATTTGATGTAGGCGAAGCTGCTACGTTTACAGTTAGAAATACCAACACTCTATCCAATAAGGCTAAGTCTCGGTATACTTCTTTGTTGAAATTTGGAGACGCATCTGAGGCAGAACTTAATGAAGTATACAATAGGTCAAATGAGATATACTCAGATGCTTTTGTCGCCTTGTCCAAGAACAACGAAAGTTTAAGTGCGCTAGGCTACAACGAAAACGAGCGTATAAAAATATTTAAAGACGGAGGAATTTCATCTAAGAGAATACTGGAGATACTGACCAACTCTCCGTCTGATTTACCAAGGACTTCAAAGCCATCGACATCTGAAATCTACAACGAGCAGGGTGATACGATGCAACAGAAACGCAGCAACATAATGAAGTATATGCGAACTGACCCGCAAACTGGCAAGCGGCTGATGAGTATGTGGGTTCGTGAGAAGAGGAATGCTAGCAAGGGCTTGAACCAACGAGATACCCTGATGCGTAACATGGATACAGATGAGAAGGTAGATTACCTCTCCAAGAACCCTGGTATGATCAATGAGTTCAAGCGCAAGAATCTGCTGTCCAATGACGTGCTTCGTGCGCTGAGGATCAAGGGATCGTTGTAAGATAGAGTGACCCAGGAATCAGTCCTGAAGCCCCCTAGAAGGGCTTACTATCCCATACCCTACCCCTACCCCTCGGAACAAAAGAAAAGCCCCTCAGGGGCATCTGAGAGGCTTGCAACGTAGTAAAAACTGGGGGTATTTACTCAAAGGGTGCTGCTACGAAGAAGAATATAACTGCCATTGTAAAGATGGCTACAACGTGGGGTTCTGGCAGGTATTCCATTTACTCTTTCCTGTAGGCTGTTTTATGTGGGTCAATCATGTATTCGTCGATAGACTCTGGTTCAAACCCAGCGCAGTAGGCTAGACCACGACAAGCCTCCGTAAAGTTTGCCATGTGTGGTAATTGAAAATG